>ERZ780168.2-NODE-2-length-230065-cov-5.595596_pt1 | contig 230065 bp, 207 predicted proteins | sample MGYA00510981_ERZ780168 | MGnify/ENA primary metagenome ERZ780168 (study PRJEB29588, sample SAMEA2158769) | human gut metagenome | biome: human gut; feature: human-associated habitat; material: faeces | place: Denmark | collected 2008/2010 ...
CAGTTGGCTAGAGCACACGGTTCATACCCGTGGTGTCGCTGGTTCAAATCCAGTTCCCGCTACTTTATATTTATAATTTAGTAAACAATAGGAGTCTTCAGAGTTTCTGAAGACTTTTTTTAATCTTATAGATTAAAATGTCAAAACACCTGAAGGGGTGATAAAAGAACTGTAAACTTCTATTTTTTATGTAGAAGCAAAGAGAGAGGAGAATTGAAAATGAAGGGAAAACGTATTGGTTTCTTTCCGACATTAAGAGGATATCAAGCCTCCTATCTTATGTCGGATATAATTGCAGGATTAATTGTAGCTGCGGTATCTATCCCTATTTCTATGGGATATGCACAAATTGCAGGATTGCCAGCTTATTATGGATTATATGGTTCTGTTTTGCCTATTTTGCTGTTTGCTATGTTATCTACGTCAAAACAATTTGTAATAGGTGTGGATGCAGCACCTGCCGCCTTGGTAGGTTCCGCATTGGCTTCCATGGGGATAACAGCAGGCTCAAAAGAAGCGTTGGCTATTGTTCCGTGTATTACGTTGTGTGTCGCTCTTTGGCTGGTCCTTTTTTCGGTTTTACGAGTAGGAAAAATGGTAAATTACATTTCAAAGCCTGTTATGGGAGGATTTATTAGTGGTATCTCCTTTACGATTATATTGATGCAGGTTCCAAAACTTATGGGACATGGGACGGTAACAGGAGAATTATTTGAAATGTTGTATGGAATCGGGCAGGTGTTGGATAAAATTAATTGGTTTTCACTGTTTTTGGGAATTACCACAATTGTGGTTCTTCTAATCTCAAAAAAAATTATGCCTAAATTTCCAATGTCTGTAATCGCTATGGTGATTGGCGTTATATTAACAACGGTATTTCATATTGATGAAAAATATAATGTAGCTTTGTTAGCTTCGGTAAAGTCAGGCTTCCCTAAGTTACATCACTTCCAATTTTATGATTGGGATTATATGTCAATCCTTGAGAATAGTTTCTCGATTGCGTTGGTGATTACAGCGGGTTCTTTATTGGCAGAAAATAATTTTGCGAATAAAAATGGATATGAAATTTCCCGTAATCGAGAATTATTTGGATTTGGAATGGGTAATTTGGGTGCGGCATTGTTAGGTTGCTGCCCCGTCAATGGAAGTGTATCAAGAACATCTATGACAGAGCAATTTGGCAGTAAAAGTCAAATGGCTTCTATTGTAGCAGGAATCAGTATGTTAGCGTTGCTTTTGGTGGGAACAGGATTTATTCAGTATTTGCCAGTGCCTATCTTGACTGGTATCGTAATTGCAGCGTTACTTGGAGTGATGGAAATTAAACTTGCCAAGCGGTTGCTCCGTGAAAGTAAAGTGGAGCTTGGAATATTTCTAAGTGCCTTTTTTGGTGTTTTGATTTTTGGAACCGTTGAGGGGGTTATTATTGGTATTTGTTTATCTTTCATTGATGTATTGATTCGAACAACCAAAACACCAAGATGTTTTGTGGGTGTAATACCGGGAAAGAGTGGATTTCATAGTCTGGAGCGTAGCAGTGGAGCCAGAGAGATTAAAGAGACCATTATTTATCGTTTTCAGGGAAATTTATTTTTTGCCAATATAGATCGATTTGAACAGGATATTTTGGGTAACATAAAAGAAGATACCAAGTATGTAATTATTGATGCAGGAGGAATAAATGATATTGATATGTCTGCTGCGGATTTGCTGGTTTCCTTGAATTTGAAATTAAAAAAGAAAGGGATTCAGTTCTTCCTTACAGAGCATAAGGGAGAAGTAAATGACAAGCTTCGACAGTATGGTGCACAGGCTTTGATTGAAGAAGGTGTTGCGAGAAGAACTATTTCAGCAGCTTTGCGTGATGTACATATGTATCCTCCATATCCTTTGGTGGAAAATACAAAGGAACATATGCAATTGGTAATGCATGCACAGAACCGCGGCATAAATGAGTTTGAATGGGCATATGGAAGTGATGCACAAAAGTATATGTTAGAATATACAGAAAAGGTTATTGAGAATCTTTCCAGTGAGGATATTCAAAACTTGTCAAATGGATGGTATTTAGAGCATAATAAAACTAGACGTTGGCATAAACTTGGCCATGCAGATGAAGAAGTTTTATTATACTATTTAGAATTACATTTGCATGAAGTAGCAGAAAAGCTTGGAAAAAGAAAGCAAGATATAGAAAAAACATTAGAAAAAAGACGTGCGATAATTACAGAACGCCTAAAAAAAGAAAATTGGGAGGAATATAGTCAGTTACAGACACGTTTGAAGAAACTGGAACAAAAAATGAAGAAAGATAAACCTGAGTTATATCAGGAAATTTTAAAGGTACGAGAGCAGATACAAAAGGAGAATAAAGAGAAGGAGGATTCATAGATGCGAGTTGGTATGGGATATGATGTGCATAAACTGGCAGATAATAGAAAGTTGATTATTGGAGGCGTAGAGATTGCACATGAACAGGGACTTTTAGGGCATTCGGATGCGGATGTATTGTTGCATGCAATTATGGATGCTTTGTTAGGAGCAGCAGCCTTGGGGGATATTGGAAAACATTTTCCAGATACAGACGAAAGATACAAGGGGATATCCAGTTTAAAGTTGCTGGAACATGTTGGAAAATTGTTAGAAGAAAAATTATATGTAATTGGGAATATTGATGCCACGATTATTGCACAGGTACCTAAGATGTTACCACATATTCCTAAGATGAGAGAAAATATTGCGAAGACATTAGGGATAGAACTGGATCAGATAAATATCAAAGCAACAACAGAAGAAGGATTAGGCTTTACTGGTGCAAAACAGGGAATATCTTCGCAGGCAATTTGCTTAATTGAAGAAATGAAAGATTTTATGGTGGCAGATTCAGAGATGCCTCCATGTGGCGGCTGTGGCGGTTGTAAGCGTTAAAGATAGACGTATTTGCTATTATAAAAAGGAGACATCCTTATTGATGTCTCCTTTTTTGAAACGAGCAACGGGAAAATGTTGCTCTGTCTGTGCATAGTTAGTTGATTAAAATCGCAATAGCTATAACAAATGTATATTTTTATTAAGGTTTCATTCTTGTTAGAATGTACTCTTCAAATTCAGTTGCAGACATAGGATTGTGGAATAAAAATCCCTGTGCAAAATCACAACCAAAGTCTTTTAGCTGCTCTGCTTGTAAAGTTGTTTCTACACCTTCGGATGAAACGGATAGTTTTAGTTCCTTTGCCATTTCGATTATTTTCTTGAAAATAATTCGTTCTTTTTCTTTGCGAATCTTTCCATTGAAGAAGGCAGTGTCAAGTTTTACACCGTCAATATCTAAATCTTTTAAGCTATTAATGGCTGAAAATTCTCTACCAAAGTCATCCAAAATAATTTTAAAACCTAAATCTTTCAGTTCCTGCACAAGGAATACCGTTGTTTCTGGTGAGGTAACAAATACTTTCTCAGAAATTTCTAATTCCAGATAGTTAATTGGAACAGAGTATTGTGTCATAAGTGCTACCAAACGTTCTACAAAGTTTGTTGTAAGAAGGTGCGAACCAGATATATTAAAGGATACTGGGAATAGAGGTAAGCCCTTTTCCATCCAACTTTTGAAAATTTTCAAGGTCTGTTCAATGATGTAAAAGTCCAGTTCCACAATAAAACCATTTTCCTCTAAAACAGGGAAGAAATCTTCTGGTAGAAGAGAAGCACCATCTGTTGTTTTCCAACGAGCCAAAGCCTCAATACCAACCATTTGCTCGGTATGTAAAGAATATTGTGGTTGGAAAAATGGAACAATTTCTTCATTTTTCATAGCCTGTTCAATAGAAGCTTCAATAGCAAGCTGCTTTTTGGCTTTCTTTTCGGTATCTCCATTATATACAGCATAATGACTGACTTCCGTAACGCCTTTCGTAGCTTTTCTTGCATAGTTTGCCTTATCGATCATAGAAGCTAAGTCTTCTCGTTCTCCAGTTGAAAAATAAACACCACAAGTAAAGTTTAATCGGAAATAGTCTTCAATATTCATATTTGTAGCACTAAAATGTGTTTTCATGTCTGTAAAACGTAAAGCCAAATCCTGGGCTGTATCATAGTAAAGCATACATACAAATTCGTCTTTCTCCACATGACAGCACATTTCGTTTTCGCGTTTTTCCTCTTCCAAGACGCGAGCAAAATATTTTAATATCTTATTTCCGATTGTAAATCCATAATTTGCATTAAAAATGCGGAAGGAATTAATATCAAAATAAACAATAGCAATCTTCTTGTCTTGCTTTTGGTCCATCTGTGTTTCGCCTTCTAAGATAAAAGCAGGCAAAGAATACAAACCAGTTAGGCGGTCATAATAATTTCTTTTTTGATTATCAATGGCTTCGTTCGTAATAGAATAACTATGTTTTAGACTTCCATACAGTTCACAGCCATTACCACCTTTTGATTTCATTGCTCTTACAGCTACGTTTGCACGAAGCAACATAATCTCAAATGTAAAATCAGAGGCTTTGGTAGAGAAATAACCAATACTGCAAGTAACATGGACATCATCTACTGCGTCAATTTTCATCTCACGAACATGTTGGCAAACAGCCTCTGCTTTTTGATCGATTTCTTCCAGATTGTTTGTGTCGGATAGAAAGACAACAAATTGGTCATTTCCAACACGTCCAATAATTTGTCCAGGAAAAGTATCATGTAACAATAAAGCTGTTTTGGATAAAATTTCATCCGCAGCCAGTTGCCCATAATGGTCTACTAAGATTTTAAAACGGTCTAAATCAAGGAAAAGAAGAGTAGCTTCTTGACTTGGCAACTTTTCCTGTAAAATTGCATTTATTTTTGTAGATAACGTATTCGTATTAAATAATTGTGTTAAATTGTCATGGGTAGTTTCCTCTTGTAGTTTCAGGTATTGTTGTTTGGAAGCATCAATGTCGATGGTCTTTCCAATCACCTGATAAGGATTTCCTGTATCATCGTACATGACAATACCTTGCATACGATACCAGATATAAATGCCAATATTGTTTTTCATTCGAATTTCCAGTTTAATATTCTTTTTCGTATTACGAGAAAATTGGAATGCATTTAAAAAGGTATTCTGGTCATCTACATGGATTACCTTGCTGTCTTGAATGTAATTTAGAAAATCTGGTATTGTTTCGTCAAGACTAAAAGAGGCATCTAGTTTACCAGAACGTTGCATTACATTTGTGCGCACATCATATTCCCATAAACGTTCATTTGTAAGTTCCGCCAAAATTTGTGATTTTTCATGGAAAAATTCAAGTTCTCTCTGATATTGCTTTTGAATGGTATTGTTGATGATAACACACAGAAAAATAGGTGAACCATCGGTATCCTCCATAAGCGTTGCATGTAAGTGAGACCAGCGAATTTGACCGGATTTGTGCATAATACGATATTCAGCAGTAAAAGGACTATGTTCGCGTAAAGCTTTTTGTACTTTTTCCTGTAGTTTGGTTGCATCTTCGGGAAGAACCAAACCAATGCAGATGTTATCAAACTTTTCTTCGTATTCAAGTCGAGAGTAACCTGCAATTTCAAAATAGGTATTATTTGCATAAAGTAGTTTGAAATCCGTAGCTCTGATCTTTGCAACACCACCAGGAACGCTGTTGGAGATAACATCTAATTCCTGTTTGGATTTAGCCAGATCCTGATAGGATACTTTCATGGAAGTAATATCAATACAAGAACATAGATATGCAATTCTCTGTTCGGTCGCAGTCATTTGTCCTTTGATAAGTAACCAACTGATGGTTCCGTCTTTTTTGATAATACGGTATTCAAATCGCAATGCAGTTCCCATATTTAACTGGCGTGCAACGGAAGCTTTAAAACGTTGTGCATCATCTGGATGAATACGTGCTAATGCGTTTGTTCCAAAAAGCTTTGTATATTCCTCCTGTGTATAACCGTGTAATGTATAAAAATAGGGATTTGCATATAAAAGTGTCATTTCACTGTTGTACGCAATTTTGATTAAGCCGCATTCCGCCTTGTTGGCAAGGAGGCTAAGCTGTTCTTCCTGTTTTTCTAATTCTGTAGTCAAAATATATCACCTCGCAAATAATTGATTTGAAAATTGTATTTTAATACTTTAAAGTTGTGTTTACGTTGGGGAGGACTAAAAGAACTCCTTTTTTGGTAACACGTGGATTATAAATAATCTTCTTTCACTAATATTATAGTATTTTTTTTGCTTTTTTTCAATAAATATATAAAAATACAGAAAAAAGAAAGAACACAACACGAAAAGCGAGGGTTGCAAGTGAAAAATTACGGATAAGCAATGTTGAAAGCTCGGTAAAACGAGGAAAAGCCACCCTTTTTATACAGAACATGAAAAAGCCCTTGTCAATGAAGTTGTGGATATGATACTATAATAGATAGTATTTATTAAAAAAGAAGCGGATAGGAGGGAAAAGATTATGGAAATGCAACTCTATAATACTTTAACCAGAAAAAAAGAAGTGTTTAAGCCAATTGAGGAAGGAAAAGTTCGTATGTATGTATGCGGACCAACTGTATATAATTATATTCATATAGGAAATGCCAGACCAATGATCGTGTTTGATACAGTACGACGCTTTTTTGAATATAAAGGCTATGAAGTAAATTATGTATCAAATTTTACAGATGTGGATGATAATATTATAAAAAAAGCGAACGAAGAAGGCGTGAGTGCAAAAGAAATTTCAGAGCGCTATATCCAGGCTGTTCTTGAGGATATGCAGGGGTTAAATATAAAACCGGCCACAAAAAATCCAAAGGCGACAGAAGAAATTGATGGGATGCTTTCTATGATATCGAATCTGATTGAAAAGGGATATGCATATGAAAAGAATGGAACTGTGTATTTTAGAACAAGAAGTTTTAAAGAATATGGAAAGCTTTCCAAAAAGAATATTGATGATCTGGAAGCAGGACATAGAACTATTCAGGTAGTGGGAGAAGATGAAAAAGAAGATCCTTTGGATTTTGTACTTTGGAAACCAAAGAAAGATGGAGAACCTTTCTGGAAATCTCCTTGGGGAAATGGACGCCCAGGCTGGCATATCGAATGCTCAGTTATGAGTAAGAAATATCTTGGTGAACAGATTGATATTCATGCTGGTGGTGAAGACCTTATTTTTCCACATCATGAAAATGAAATTGCACAAAGTGAAGCAGCAAATGGAAAAGAGTTTGCACATTATTGGATGCATAATGGATTTTTAAATATTAATAATGAGAAAATGTCAAAATCAAAAGGTAATTTTTTTACCGTTCGTGATATTGGAAAACAATATGCCTATGATGTACTTCGTTTCTTTATGTTAAGTGGTGCGCACTATCGTATGCCACTTAATTTTAGTCAGGATTTGATGGAAGCTGCAAAAAGCGGGTTAGAAAGAATAAAAGTGGCGGTAGAACGTTTAGATGATATAGCTCAGAAAAAAAATAATGCCACGATTACGGAAGCGGAAAAACAAGTAGAGACAGAATTAAAGGCATTGCAGGATAAATTTGATGCATCTATGGCAGATGATTTTAATACGGCAGATGCAATTTCTGCTGTGTTTGAAATGGTTAAACTTGTTAATGTGGGAATTACAGAAACTTCCGATTACACTTTAGTCGAAGACGCTAAAAAAAGAATTGTTTTACTTATGGATGTACTGGGAATTTCGGTAGAACCAGTGAAAGAAATGCTAGATACAGAGATAGAACAGTTGATTGAAGAGCGTCAGTTAGCTAGAAAGAATAAAGATTTTCAACGTGCAGATGAGATACGTGACATTTTATTGGATAAAGGAATTGTATTAAAAGATACAAGAGAGGGTGTAAAATGGACGAGGGCATAAGAAAAGAAAAGGATCTGGTAACGCAGATTCGAGAGGCATTTTCACTAAAAGAACCTACAGCGTTGCAATATTCACCATTGGCCTTAGCGTATATTGGTGATGGGGTTTATGATTTGATTATTCGAACAATGGTCGTAGAGCGAGGAAATGCAAGAGCAAATAAGTTACACCATACAGTTAGTGGAATGGTAAAGGCTTCTGCACAGGCAGAAATGATGCATAAAATTGAGCCAATTTTATCAGAAGAGGAACGTGCAGTGTATCATAGAGGAAGAAATGCAAAGTCTTATACGAAGGCTAAAAACGCAAGTATGGTTGATTACCGTCATGCTACTGGATTTGAGGCGTTGATGGGATACTTATATTTGGACCATCAAGTGGAACGTATCATAGAATTGGTAAAATACAGTTTAGAGGAAGGAAAAGAAGATGCATAGCGAAGAATTAACAATAGAAGGAAGAAATGCGGTGATTGAGGCATTTCGTTCCGGAAAGACGATTGATAAGATTTTTGTGTTAGATGGATGTCAAGATGGACCTATTCGTACCATTACAAGAGAAGCTAGAAAACAAGATACAATTATACAATATGTAAAAAAGGAAAGATTGGATCAAATTTCACAGACAGGAAAGCATCAAGGTGTTATTGCACATGCAGCTGCATATGAGTATGCAGATATAGAAGATATGTTTACATTGGCTGAAAAAAAAGGGGAAGCACCATTTATTGTTTTGTTGGATAATATTGAAGATCCTCATAATTTAGGTGCGATTATTCGGACAGCAAATCAGGCGGGAGCGCATGGGGTAATTATACCAAAAAGACATGCAGTAGGACTTACAGCAACGGTTGCCAGAACATCAGCAGGGGCGCTCAATTATACACCAGTTGCTAAGGTTACCAATATGGCTGCTACGATTGAACAGTTAAAAGAACGAGGTATGTGGTTTGTTTGCGCGGATATGGATGGCGAGGTCATGTACAATCTGGACTTAAAAGGACCGATTGGGGTTGTAATTGGAAACGAAGGCGAAGGCGTAGGTCGCTTAGTGAAAGAAAAGTGTGATTTTGTAGCACAAATACCAATGAAGGGCGATATTGATTCTTTAAATGCATCAGTTGCAATGGGAATATTATCCTTTGAGATTGTTCGTCAGAGAGGCGATTGGAAGAAATAAGCACAGAATGTTGTAAAGTATAAATATGTAATAGAACAAACAAAAACTTCCTCCAAACGATATGTTGGAGGAAGTTTTTTGCTGTTTTTATAGGTTTGTTTAAGTGTTTTTAATTATAAAGCTTCTTTAGAAAAGCTGGTTTTTCCGCATACAATTGTAAGATTTCCGTTTCTTGTGCGGATGGCATCAATCATTTCCTTTTCTTTTGAGGTATCTTTAATTACAATATGATATTGTAATTCGTACATACTTCCCAGATTTGTTGTTTTAACAGACATTAATTCCGTGAAAGATGTATACTGTGAAAAAATATCATCGAACAAGCCTGTATAATCCAAATTTTCAGGAATGGTAATTCGTAATTCTTTCTTTTCTGCTTTTGGCTGTCCATAGTTGCTGTAGGATAAGCCGAATAAAACAAGGCACACAAGAACAGTTAAAATTGTAGCAAATAATGCGTAGCCCATACCTGTAGATAGTCCCAGAGTCATAGCAAATAAGATGTAAGCTAAATCTTTAGAAGTTCCCTGAATGCTTCGGAAACGAATTAAACTAAATGCACCTAAAACTGCAATAGATGCAGCAGAATTGCCGTTTACCAAAGTAATTACCACACCGATTAAAGCGGGAATGATAACTAAAGAATAAGCAAAATTCTTTGAATAGCTTGTGTTTGTTTTCATATAAGTAAAAGAAACAACAAGTCCAAGCACAAATGCAATAAGAATGGAAAGGATTCCCTCCTGCAAAGTAATACCGTTTGTAGTGTCGAAAATAGATGTAAACATAATAAATCCTCCTTGTAATCTCGTTTTGTATTTTAAATGTATGTATCTTCTTGTTTGGGGTTAACCTGCAATAAAGTCGTATTCTCCCTCTGGAATAAACACAGGATTAGTTGTAGTAGGAACTTTAGCTTTATTACTATTAAGATTAGCAAGTTCCTGTTGTTGTTTTTTATAAACACTGCCATATTTGGAAAAGGAAGAATTGTAAATTTCATATTCCGATAACAATTTTGAGAACCACAAAGGTGTGGAATTTGTTATTTTTACTTCCATTAAATGTGTTTGGTCATCAAATAATAGTTTACCATGGCTACCATGTTCTAAATGTAAATCTTCTGTTCTGCTTCGGATATTGGTATCAAAAGTAACACGAAATTCTGAGTCCTCTTTTCCGAATAGAGCAATTCTTTCATAAGCAAGAAGCAGTTTTGGGGATAAATCATAGAGTGATAAGAAATAATCCATCTCATTTAGAATCTGTGTGGATTCAAAGGGTTGGATACCAGAATTCAAATAATCGTAAGCTTGTTGAAGTGGAAGCTCAATACGTCGTTTGTTAACGATTCCGTCATACTTTTTCTTTATTTCAAGAAAAACAGAATCGGAAATACTTGGGGTTCCATAGCTTCTTAAACGCAATTTTTCTTTGTAAGCAGGCTTTTCGATTGAACGTCTTATAAGTACGTTATCTGCTGTGTCATAATAAATATTGCTTATGGTGTGCTTCCCAAATTGGTCAATTTCCATGTGATTTAGTAATCGTTCCAGAAATTGGTCATACTTTTCTTTGGTAAGTTTGTATTTTTTTTCCACTCGGTTAAATACTGTTTGTGCCATAAATAAATCCTCCTTGTTAGTCGTGAGCGGTTCTCCTGCGTGCTGTTCTAGATATACCGCTGTTAATTTGTATTACTGTTTGAGCGTGTATAGATAGTTGTCTTCTGATCGTATCTTCAGTAACCAATCCAAATGTTTCTTTCTTATCTAAAAATCAAAATAGTTACCAAATCCTTATATTAGCTAGGTTGGAGAAATAAAAATGGGTGTTTTCTCCTAAAAAAATAATACCAATGTTGTTACCTTCATTGATATTAACTAAAAAAATAACCATTCAAATGTATGTAATAACTTGGATTTTTATCGAATAATAAAAACAGCTGCTAACGGGAGTCGAACCCGTGACCTCCGCATTACCAATGCGACGCTCTACCACCTGAGCTATAGCAGCATTATTACTGTCCAAGAAAGAATTGCTCGAACACCTAAAAGTATACATTAATATTATACAATATGCAAGCTTTTTTTAAGAAAATTTTACGTGTTTATTAGATTGATTTAAAAAAATTTACATGAAATTGAAAAAACTTATTGTAGAAGGGGGGGATACATGTATTGGTTTTTTGGGAAAAGTGTGTTAGAATAAGAACAGTATGGGTAAAAAGGAAAATTACTGAACGAGAACTAAAAGGGGAAATGACAAAATGGCAAATGAAATTAAGGCTGAATTTGAAGCTTATGTGAAACAATTAGCAGAGACAATTTCAAAAGAAATTTATCTAAAAGACTTAGAGGAACTTTGTAAGCAGTATATGGAGCAACTAGAAAATTGCGAAAGTTTATATAAAACACATACAGAACAAGAAACGCAGGTGTTAGAACAAACACAGAATACGATAGGGCGAATGGATAGTTTAAAAGAGAGTCTGAGTGAGAGGCTTGGAACGATTGATTTGGAATTGAAAAAGTTTCAGGATGAGTGTGAAGTTATATTAGGAACATATTCAACACAAGTGACGGAAGTAAACGAAGAGATAAAAAAAGATTTTATGCAGGAGCTATCAGGAACCGTTGATGTTGCAAAAGAAGAGTTAGTGACTGAACTTACTGCATTAAATGATTCATTGAAAGAAACATTGCAGGAAACGATTACGGTAGAAAATTTGCAAGATTACATTGAACAGATGGAAAAAAGCACTGCTAAAATTTCAGAAGGACTTGCATTGATACATAATGGATATGAGGATGTGTTTAAGCAGTATACCGCAGAGATGTTGGAGCATGGAACAGAGGAATGGAGCAAATTTCAGGCAGCGGTAGAAAAGCAGGTCGATCTGGCATTAGAAAATGTTGCAGATAAATTCGATTATATGTTGGAAGAACAAGGAAAAATGGTCGAACAGAAACTGCCTGACAAGCAATCGCTGGATCAAATGTGTGAGCAAGTTACAGATATGTGTGCCAAAATTGAAACGATGCAAAATGGGTATGAGAAAAAATTGAATCGTTTAGTTAAATTGCTGGAGCGTCAGGAAAAAATTCGTCTACGTTCAGAAGCGGAAAATCGCTGGCAAAGAAAGTATATCTATCTTTTAACTGGATCCAATGTAATTTCTATTTTAATGCTTCTTTTATTGATTTTTGCAGTAAAACCTTGGAATGCAGATGTTTTAGGAGTTGGCGGAACTACAGTATTTGTTATGCTGGCAGTTATTTTCATTCTTGCATGTATTGCTCGTAAATATAAAAATAAAAAGAACAATAGCACAGAGAATAAACACCAATAGAGGGTAATAAAATGGAAGATAAAGATAAAACAATAAAAAAACTTACATCTATGACGGAAAAAATGTATACTTCTCTGACGGGGCAAATGAAATATGGATATTATGCAATTTGGAATCCAAGATTTCAGGAGCTGAAGATGATAATGGAGGCAATGCTTGAAGATTATAGTCATTGCAAAAGGGGAAAGATATTACAAAATCATTATGATGAACTATTAAAATGCCAGAAACGTGTTTTAGAACTTCCTAGCGAAGTATTTGAGGCTGGAAATTTAGAGGCTATGGCATATGTACAGGAAGAAATGCCAAAGGCATTGCAGGAAATTCGTGATGCACTTAAAATAGGGTTAGAGAAGTATGATCGCGTAGAGAAACGAATAGAAGAATTTTATGTTTATGAAAAAGGATTTATTAATGCAAGTAGTACATTGGTAGATGATTATAAGCATAAACTTCAAAACCGCATAAAACAAAATATTGAAAAGGTACGTCAATTTGAAGGGTTGCCAGAAGAGGAACGCCGCTACTTTATGACACATGTATTATTTTTCGATGAGGGTAAAATTGAAAATACAATTTTGGAGTATTTGAACGAGGCAGAACAAAAGGTTGTGGCAGAAGCATTAGAGATTGAAAAGGACGCAATTGTTCTTCCGAATATGATTGAACAGGAAGAGAGCAGGGAGTATGTTTACCAATATCGTTTGGAAAATGAAAAGTCGAATCCGAAGGAATTAAGTATTAGTAGGAAAATTTTAAAGCAGGGAGAAATTGAAAATAAATTTGAGACATGGTTTAACAATTTATTAGGAGAGGATTCTTCTGTAGGAAAGTTGATAAATGAGGGGCATAAGATTTATGGACGTCCGATTGAAGAGCAAATGTTTACTGCAATGGAAAACGTAATTGACGGAAATTTGGGAAATTTAAAGATGACAGAAATGATTGAGGCATATAAAGAGGAGTGTATTGCCATAAGAGAAAAGTCATTTTTAGAATTTTACGGGGATTACAAAGAAGTTGAAAATTTATTATTTATTGTAGAAAAGGCATTGCAGATTTTCCCTGAATGGGAAACGCGTGATGTTAGTATTGCAGATATTATCTTAGGGGAATATTAAAGAGGGATGCAGGAAGAGTAAGTTACTGTTATAGTGGCTGTTTTCCTGCATTCCTTTTACTCTATCGTAGGGGATTGTGTTAGAGTTTAATTCTAGAATTATTCTAAAAGGAGATGAATAAAAATGAAACTAATCCATTGTGCGGACTTGCATCTGGGATCCAATTTAACTACAAATTTAACAGCAGAACAGGCTCAAAAAAGGAATTATGAATTGATTGAGAATTTTGAACGTATGATTCAATATGGAATAAACGAACAAGTACATGCTATTTTACTTTCAGGGGATGTATTTGATACAGTACAGCCGCCTATGTGGGTTGCAACAGCATGTTTGGAGTTGTTTCAGAGATATTCAGAGCTAGAATTTTTTTATTTGCGTGGAAATCATGATCGTCATTTATGGGAAAAGGAAAAAAAAGAGGGAGCATTACCTGCGAATCTTCATATGTTTGACAGAGATTGGGTCAGTTATGTGTGTGATGATATTGTAATAACAGGAGTAGAATGCAAAGGGGATTCTCTATATGAGCAGGCGAAAACATTGGACTTAGAAGAGGGGCAATTAAATATTGTTATGCTGCATGGTGCAATTACGGAGAATAATCATGCGATAACGACAGAGGATGTAGTACCGATTGAATTATTTAGAAATAGAAATATTGACTATTTGGCATTGGGGCATATCCATTCTTTTTTTGAAGGGTATCTTGACCAGAGAGGGCGATATTGTTATAGCGGATGTCTGGAGGGAAGAGGGTTTGATGAATGTGGACAGAAAGGTTTTGTACTTCTTGACTTAAAGGAAAGTCAAATTACGACTAGCTTTATCCCTTGGGGAAAACGTAAATTACATGAAATAGAAGTTCCCGTGGATGGTTGCATGACAACATTGGAAATTGCAAGAAAAATAGATGGTATTTTAAAAGATAGCAAGGTGTCTGGGGAAGATTACATAAAGATATGTTTAGTGGGACAGGTAGATGTAGAATGTGAAAAAAATAGTTTGTATTTACAGCAAAAATGGGGCGAACAGTTTTTTTGCTTTCAGTTAGAAGATCATACAAAATTTATAATAGATTACAATGATTTTTTATTTGATGAAAGTTTAAAGGGTGAATTTGTAAGAAAAATTCAAAATATGGACTTGCCAGAAGAAGATAAAATTGCGATGATTCGATACGGAATATTGGCACTTTCCGGAGAGGAGATAACAGAATGCGATTGATTAGCTGTCACATTGAAAATTTTGGTAAATTAAAAAATGTAGATATAAATTTCCAACAGGGGTTGAACCAGATTTGCGAGAAAAATGGTTGGGGAAAAAGTACATTTACAACATTTTTAAAAGCAATGTTTTATGGTTTTTCGAAGGAAAAAAAACGCTCCAAAGGCATACGAGAAAGAAAAAAATATAAGCCATGGCAGGGGGGCGTATACGGAGGAAGCATCCTTTTTGAAACAAATGGACAATACTACCAGATCGAGAGAAGCTTTGGGGAGAGTCCAAGGGAGGATCAGTTTGTTTTACGGGATGCGAAAACAGGAATGTTGTCTACTGCCTTTGATCAAAACATAGGAAAGGATTTGTTTCAATTAGATGAGGATTCTTTTCAAAAGACGATTTATGTATCTCAACTTGATTGTGCTACATTGGCAACGGATAATATTCATGCAAAAATCGGAAACCTTACACAGCAGATGTATGATTTGAATCATTATTCAGAAGCAAGTGATCTGTTACAAAAAAAGTTAAATCAATTGACACCGAAGCGCAAAACAGGATTGTTGGCAAAATTGCAAATACAAGTGTATCAATATCAAAACATGATTTTGGATAGAGAACGAAAAAGAAGTGAACGGGAAGAATTGCAGAGACAGTATATGGAATGCAAACGGGAACGAGAAGGTGTTTTAGTAGAACAAGAAAAATTGAAAAAACAAATTTTGGAATATGGAGATAGAAAAGAAAGAGAAGCCAACTTGCTGCTTTATAAGGAATTGACTGGTCAGGAGAAGGAAAAGGAAAATGAATTAGAAAAAATCGAAGAAAATTTTACCGCAGGATTTCCAGAATTGGAGGAAATAAAACATATCATTTCTTTTGCGGAAGAGGAACAATTAGAACAAATAAAAATAGAGCAGAATCCAGTGACAGAGCAGGAAGAAAAGCTATGGAATTTTGTCTGTGAAAATTGGGAGGGGTTACCAGATCGAGAAAGCATTAATAAATGTATGGAACAGTTGGAATATGAGGAAGGGGAAACAATACCATATCTGCTGTGGGTTGGTGTAGGGATGGCTGTAGCAGGGATTGTCGTTTGTTTTTGGAAAGCACTATTTGGCATTTTATTATTTTTGGCAGGAATTGTATTAAGTATAATGGTGAAAAAGAAAATAATATTTATGGAAAAGGAGGAAGAAAAAACAGACGAAGACGATAGTTCTGTAAATGATATAGAAGCGTTTTTGCAGGCATATCCAATTATGGAAGAAAAGGAAGCGCAGGAACACTTATATACGTTGCAGGGAATGTTAGGGGAAGTGTTGAATCTAAAAAAACGAATAGAGGCACGAGAAAATGGGGAAAAGGTAAGAGAAATGTGTGAAAAGGAGATAAACCAATTTTTCGAAACCTATCATTTGCCTCAAGAGGAAAATAAATTAAAACAATTAAGAAGATTAGAAGGTTTGTTAGAAAAGTATTATTCTGTTATGGAGGAGTATGAAGTTGCTCAGAAGAAAAGAGAAAGTTTCGAACGAGAGAATAAAATAAGTGAAAATGGTTCTGCTTTAGGTGATATATATATGGATATTCAGGATATGCAAAGAAAAATGCAGGAAGGAGAGGAAAAATTAGAACAACTGCAAGAAAAACTTACTACATTAGAGAGACAAATTGCAGTATTAGATGAAGTTGCAGAAGAAGAACTTGCATTAAAACAAAAATTAGAGCTGCTATTTCAAACGATAGAAAAACGACAGCACCAATATGACTTGCTAAAAATGACAAAAGATACATTACAGCAGGCAAAAGAAACGTTGACTGCAAAGTATAAAAATCCATTACAACAATCCTTTGATAAATATATAGCAGTTGTGGATGAACAACTGTCAGGGTTATTTTCCATGGATGTTAATATGCAAGTATGTATGCAAGAATATGGGATGGGAAGGGATAGCCAAATGCTGAGTGCTGGATATCAGGATTTGATTGGTATATGTCTTCGATTGGCTATGGTGGATGCCATGTACCAACGAGAGGTACCGTTTTTGATTTTAGATGATCCTTTTGTGAATCTAGATGATGATAAATTAGAGGGAGCAAAAAGATTATTGAAAAAAACGGCAGAACAATATCAGATTATTTATTGTTGCTGTCAAGAGAGTAGATGTTTAGAATAAATTTTTGGAGGTGTCAGAACTTTTGTTTTGGCACCTCTGTTTTTACTTATGATTAATAAAATTTGTTTACAAAACCTTTATTCGTTATTTTGTGTATTGTTTGAGTTTGATAAGAAATGATTTTTCATGGCTTTAAAAGTTTCATCACTGATATAGTGCTCTACACGGCAGGCATCTTTTCGTGCAACATCTTCAGCTACGCCAAGTTGCATAAAAATAGAAGAAATAACCTGATGTCGTTCATACATGCGTTCTGCAATTTCCAAGCCCTTACTTGTTAAAGAAATACGATTGTTTTCGTCAACTGTTACATAGCCGTCCTGTCGGAAACGTTTAATCACAACAGATACACTGGCACGAGCGTAGCCAAAATAGTTACATATATCAGTAGCTCGTACACTTTCTTGTTTTTTAGATAATACTAATATAGATTCTAAATAATCTTCCCCAGATTCTTTTATTTGCATTGTATTAACACCTTTCTTTCATTTTCCTTCATTTGTTTATGATGACTTTCAAAAAATTAAAAATTCCCCCGTTGTTTGGTGTTGAAAGTATGACCTATTTTATTGTAACAGAATTTAAAAAAAATATCAAAAGAAAAAACCTTTTTGATAAAAAACTCTTGACAAAATAGTTAGTTTATTCTAACATATGGAGTGGGTGTTAGAAGTCGCTAACACCTATAAAAAAGTGGAAGGGTTAGTATAGACTAATCATTTCGGAAACGGAGGTGCACCATGATGCCATTAACTATGTGTAATATTGGAGAGAGTAACACGATTAAAAAAATTGGCGGAAAAGAAGAGACTAGAAAATTTTTAGAAAGCTTAGGCTTTGTTGTTGGTTCACCAGTTACGATTGTTTCAGATATTGGTGGAAACTTAATTGTAAATATTAAGGAATCTAGAGTTGCCGTAAGTAAAGAGATGGCAATTAAGATAATGATTTAAAGTAGGAGGAAATTGCACATGAGTACATTGCGAAATGCCAAGGTAGGAGACACTGTAAAAGTAAAAAAAATACAGGGTGAAGGTGCAGTCAAGAAGAGAATTATGGATATGGGCATTACAAAAGGAGTAGAGATCTTTGTCCGTAAGGTTGCACCATTGGGTGATCCGGTAGAAATTACCGTTAGAGGTTACGAATTATCTCTTCGTAAAGTAGATGCTGAGATGATTGAAGTAGAATAAAGAGTGTCTTTCAGCAAAGAATAAAAGAAATAAAAAGAAAGGAAAAAAGCAAACAAATATCTTTTATTCTTCCGTTTGCGTCTTAAAATTTTTAAGACAGGGTGGTAAAAATGGGAATTAAAATTGCATTGGCAGGAAATCCAAACTGTGGAAAGACTACATTATTTAACGCGTTGACAGGTTCCAATCAGTTTGTAGGTAACTGGCCGGGAGTAACAGTAGAAAAAAAGGAAGGTAAATTAAAATACGACAAGGAAGTAACAATTACTGATTTGCCAGGTATTTATTCATTATCTCCTTATACTCTGGAGGAAGTAGTTGCCAGAAATTATTTGATTGATGAAAGACCAGAAGCAATATTAAATATTGTGGATGGAAGTAACTTGGAGCGTAACTTGTATTTGACTACACAGTTAGTTGAGTTAGGAATTCCAGTTGTATTAGCCATCAATATGATGGATATTGTAAAAAAGAATGGGGATAAAATTAATACAGCAAAGCTTGCAGAAGAACTTGGGGTTGATGTTTTTGAAATCTCAGCTTTAAAGGGACAGGGAATTGAAGAGGCAGCAAAAAAGGCAGTTGAGGTTGCTAAGAAGGCAAATCATGTAGAGCCAAGACATCGTTTTGAAGGCTCTGTAGAACATGCATTGGCACATATCGAGGAATTGCTTCTTCATAATATGCCGGCAGAACAGCAGCGTTGGTATGCGATTAAATTGTTTGAACGTGATGAAAAGATTATTGAAAAATTAAAGATCACAGACGAGCAGGTAAAACATATTGAGCAGGATATTGCTTCTTGTGAAAAAGAGATGGATGATGATGCAGAGAGTATTATCACATCAGAACGTTACATTTATATTGGAAGCATTATTGACAAGTGTTTAAAGAAGAACAAAAAAGGTAGCATGACAACTTCGGATAAGATTGACCGAATTGTTACAAACCGTTTCTTAGCACTTCCAATTTTTGCAGTTATCATGTTTATCGTTTATTACATATCTGTAACAACAGTTGGTACAGTTGCAACAGACTGGGCAAATGATGGTGTGTTTGGTGATGGATGGTATCTGTGTGGAATTGGTAGAGGTGATTACAATGATGATGCAGAACCATATGATGAAGCACTTGCATTAGTAGAAGGTTATATTTCAGGTAGTGCAGATCAAGGTGTAGATACAGCAGATGTAGAAGATGCAATCGACAGCGAAGCAGAAGATTATTCTGGAGATAATGCTGTGAAGGCATTAAAAGAATTTGCAGCAACAGCACCAGATGAGGTTACTTATGAATCAGAAGATGAAGAAACTTTGGAAACTACAGAAGAAAAGGCTTCAAAATCTGATTTAGAAGATGCAATCGGTGTACTTGAGAAGTACAACGGTGAAGCACCAGACCCGGCAGATTATGGAATTTGGATTCCAGGTATTCCAGTATTTATAGAAGCAGGTCTTGATAAGATTGGTTGTGCTGACTGGCTTAGTGGATTGATTTTAGATGGTATTGTTGCCGGTGTGGGAGCTGTACTTGGTTTCGTTCCACAGATGTTAGTATTATTTATCTTCCTTGCATTCTTAGAGGCTTGTGGTTATATGGCTCGTATTGCATTTATCATGGACCGTATTTTCCGCAAATTCGGATTGTCAGGTAAGTCCTTTATTCCAATCTTGATTGGTACAGGATGTGGTGTTCCAGGTATTATGGCATCAAGAACAATTGAAAATGAGAAGGATCGTCGTATGACAATTATGACAACTACATTTATTCCTTGTGGTGCAAAACTTCCATTTATTGCATTGATGGCAGGAGCAATCTTTGGTGGAGCTGCATGGGTAGCACCATGTGCATATTTCATCGGTATTATAGCAATTATTTGTTCAGGTATTATTTTAAAGAAAACAAAGATGTTCGAGGGAGATCCAGCACCATTCGTTATGGAGCTTCCAGCATATCATATGCCTACCGTTGGTAACGTTCTTAGAAGTATGTGGGAGCGTGGATGGAGTTTCATCAAAAAGGCAGGAACTATTATCTTATTATCTACAATCGTAGTTTGGTACTTATCATACTTTGGTTTCGTAGATGGACATTATCAGATGTTAGCAGAAGATCAGATGGATATGAGTATCTTAGCAGCAATCGGTAGAGGTATTGCTTGGATCTTCGCACCATTAGGATGGGGAAATTGGCAGGCAGCCGTAGGTGCCGTAACAGGTTTAGTAGCAAAAGAAAATATCGTTGCTACTCTTGGGATTTTGTATACAACAGAAGATGCCAGTGCAATTTCAAACATTGCAACATCATTTGGAGCAAGTACGTGTGTTGCAGCAGGTTTCTCATTCCTTGTATTTAACTTATTGTGTGCGCCATGTTTCGCAGCAATGGGTGCCATTAAACGTGAAATGAACAATGGTAAATGGACTGCATTCGCTATTGCATATCAGTGTATTTTTGCTTACCTAGTAGCATTATGTATCTATAACATTGGCGAATTAGTTTTAGCAGGTACATTCCATATTGGATTTATTGTAGCAATTATAATTATTATTGCATTCTTATACTTGCTTTTCCGCCCTGCGAAAAAGAAAGCGTAAGTTTTCAAAAAGAAAGGTGGCAGAAATATGGGATCTATTTTAGGAACTTTAGTTGTGCTTTTGATACTTTTGGCTGTAGTAGGAGCTATTATATGGTCAATGGTAAAGGATAAAAAGAACGGAAAGAGTAGTTGTGGTGGAAATTGCAGTGCTTGTGGTGGACATTGCCATAAATAAAATAGAAGATTTGTGCCCACTGGAAAGTGTCAATTATCAAAAGATAATTGGCACTTTTTACGTTTAAAATGAACTGTTACGTTGTTTTGCTAAAAAAATGGGTTAATTTTGACATCCCTAAAAAAAATTAGTATAATAGCAACGTGAAATAAATTGCAAAGGAGAATATTATGTATAAAAATTATGTATTTGATTTATATGGAACTTTGGTGGATATTCGTACAAATGAAAATAAAGCGTATTTGTGGGATAAGATGGCAGAAATAATGGGGTTTTATGGAGCTGTTTATGAAAGACAGGAGTTAAAACAAAAATATCAGCTTTATAGTAAAGAATTGGAAGAAAAAATGAAAGAAACAGAGCCATATCCAGAAATAGATTTGGCAAAAGTATTTCGGAGATTATTTGAAGAAAAACAGGTGAAGATAGAAGAAGAAAAAGTAGAATTTATTATGAATATGTTTCGAGTGGTGTCAACTAAGTTTATTCGCTTATATGATGGTGTTATACCATTTTTAGAGGAATTAAAAAGAAAAGGAAAGAAAGTATATTTATTATCTAATGCACAGAAAAACTTTACCAGACCTGAATTAGCATATTTAGGCATAGAAAAATATTTTGATGGCATTTTGATTTCTTCCGAGGAAGGATGCAAGAAACCGGGAAAATCTTTTTATGCAAAATTATTGGAGCGTTATCACTTGAATCCTAAGGAAAGTATTATGATTGGAAATGATTCTATTTCTGATATCCGTGGTTCTTATGAAATGGGAATGGATTCTCTCTATATTCATACAGAAATCTCTCCAGAATGTGTAGAGGATTTAAAAAGTAAATATACCATTATGGATGGAGATTTTAGAAAGGTTTCTGGTATGATATTAAAATAGGAAGGAAGAAATAGAATGCGCACAGAAAATAAATATATAAAGGGAATGATAATTTGTATCGTTGCAGTTGCTATTGGTGCTGCAGTTGGTGCGATAGATGCCTTATTTGGAAGAGTTCTATTGCTGATAACGGATGTAAGAGATGCGCATCCTGGATATTTCATTCCGTTTCTGGCATTCGCTGGTCTGTTTATTGTTTTTGCTTATGAACGTTATGGAGGAAAAAGCAGCAGAGGGATGGGACTTCTTTTTGATGTTGCGCATGGCAAAGAGAAGGAAATTCCCTTGCGTTTGATACCATTTGTAACAATTGGTACATGGATTACACATCTATTTGGAGGAAGTGCAGGTAGAGAAGGGGTTGCTGTACAGATTGGTGGCACGCTTTCTTATGAGATTGGTAGAAAGCTTCCTATAAAAAATGCTTCTAATATTCTTTTGATTGTTGGAATGGCGGCAGGATTTGGAGGTTTGTTTCGAACCCCTGTGGCAGCGACCTTTTTTGCAGTAGAAGTTTTGACTGCGGGGATTCTAGTATATGAAGCGATTTTTCCAGCATTTTTAGCTGCCTATACAGCCAGCATTGTGTCTGGAAAATTAGGATTAGAAAAGTTTGCATGTGCAGTAAATGTTAAACTCTCTTTTGATGAAAAAACAATATTGAAACTAATCGTATTAGGTGCACTTTTTGGAATCGTAGGATACCTTTTTTCAAAAGGATTGCAATGGGGAAAGAAACAATTTTCAAAATGGTTTCCTAATAAATATATACGCATTGGCGTAACGGGAGCTTTTTTGAGTATATTTCTTCTTGCAATTTACTTCGGAAGATATGCAGGGCTTGGAACAAATTTAATACATGCAAGTTTTTATGGCGAACAGATTTATTTATATGATTGGGTGTTGAAGCTTGTTTTTACGATTATAACTTTAGCAGCAGGATTTCAAGGGGGAGAAGTGACACCATTGTTTTCAATTGGTGCAAGTTTAGGCGTTGTATTATCTGGTGTATTTGGTTTGCCTGTGGAGTTTGTTGCAGCGCTTGGTTATGCGGCTGTTTTTGGTAGTGCAACGAATACGATGCTTGCTCCGATTTTTATTGGAGGAGAAGTGTTTGGTTTTGCAAACATTCCTTATTTCGCGCTGGTATGTATGGTAGCCTTTGTAATAAATAGAAATTCGTCCATTTATGCAGGTCAGAAATTATATGCAAAAGAGCAGGCATAAAAGAGAGGGGAAAACATATAGTAAAATAGGCTTGATTTGCAAGGGGAGAAATATATGCGGATTTGTCAATTAAGACAAAAGGAAGTTATCAATATCTGTACGGGAACAAGAATGGGATTTATTTCGGATTTAGAATTTGATTTAGAAACAGGAAGAATTATTGCGATTATTGTTCCAGGACCGTGTAAATTATGGGGAATTTTGGGAAGGGACCATGAATTTGTGATTCCGTTTCAATGTATAACTAATGTTGGACCAGACATTGTACTTGTGGAAATAGATGAGAAAGAATGTCTTAAAAAAATTATATAATTTACTATTGTTTATTTGTAAATAGTAAGAGAGGTTTTGATTGACGGGGAAAGTAAGATTGCATATAATTATTTTAGTGGATTAATAGGTTTAGACATTGTTTATGAAAGATTGAGGATGAGAGTATGAAATGTCCATTTTGTGGAAAAGAAAATACAAAAGTAATTGACTCCAGACCGTCGGATGATGATACATCTATCAGAAGACGTCGTCAATGCGAGATTTGTAAGAGGCGTTTTACGACCTATGAGAACGTAGAAATGTTACCACTTGTCGTAATAAAAAAGGATCTTACCAGAGAACCGTATGATCGGGCAAAGTTAAAAGAAGGTATTTTTCGTTCTTGTATAAAACGTCCTATTTCCATGGAGGAGCAGAGCGAATTGTTAGATGGTATTGAAGCTGCTATTTTTGAACGTGAAGAAAAGGAAATATCTACAACGGAAATTGGGGAAATGGTATTAAATCGTTTAGAGCATTTAGATGCGGTAGCATATATTCGTTTTGCATCTGTATATCGAGATTTTGAGGATATGGATAGTTTTCGACGGGAAATAGAAAAGCTGCAAAATAAAAATATTGTGAAGTAAATAAAAGATTTGCGTTTTTCAAATTCGATAACTTAGAACAAGTTTGGTAAATTTCAAATTACAGAGGGCTAGTTGTAATGTCGATTGATTTGCGTAGATAGTATAGCTAGGATTTGACAACAGAAAAGCACTTGCAAAAAGTGCTTTTTTTGATATAATGAAACAAGGTAATATACTTTCATCGCTGTGGTGAAAGGAGTTTCTATGTATTTTCATAGTTATTGTGCAGCAATACAAGGGATTGATGCACATATCATTTCTGTGGAAGTCGATGTTTGTGATGGACTTCCCATGTTTTCTTTAGTTGGTCTGTTAAGTTCAGAGACAAGAGAGGCCAAAGACCGTGTTCGTATTTCTGTACGAAATTCCGGATATCGTATCCCAACGAAACATATAACAGTTAATTTATCCCCTGCGGATATTAGAAAAGAAGGTACGGCATTTGATTTTGCTATTGCGGTAGCGTTATTAGCTGCCTTTGGAAGAATACCACAAGAATGTTTGGAAAATGCAATGTTTATTGGAGAATTAAGTCTAAATGGGGAAATTAAGAGGGTAAATGGTGTACTTCCTATGGTATATGCAGCGAAAAAGAATCGAATGAAATATTGTTTTGTAGCCAGAGAAAATGTGGCAGAGGCTGCAATGGTGGAAGGAATTAAAGTAAAGGGGGTAAAAAATTTAAAAGAAGTGGTGGAATATTTTACATTAGACCGAAAAATAGCAACTACAACAGTAACAGCATTTGCAGAGCAGATAGAAGAAAGAATGGAAGATTTTTCAGAGGTTTCCGGGCAGGAAATGGTGAAGCGAGCATTAGAAATTGGGGTTTGTGGCATGCATAATGTATTGATGGTAGGTCCTCCTGGTGCGGGAAAGACTATGTTAGCAAAGAGGATTCCTTCTATTATGCCTGAACTGACATTTGAGGAGAGTTTGGAAATATCCAAAATTTATAGTATTTCTGGTTTGTTAGATGAAAATTACGCTTATATTAAAAAAAGACCTTTTCGGAGTCCACATCATTCCGTAACACCGACTTCATTGATTGGAGGAGGGTATCATGTAAAGCCTGGAGAAGTGTGTTTGGCAGATGGTGGTGTGCTGTTTTTAGATGAACTTCCAGAGTTTTCCAGTAATACGATTGATATGTTGCGACAACCATTAGAGGAACACAAGGTTGTTATTTCTCGAATGCAGGGAAGCTATACTTTCCCGGCAAAATTTATGTTGGTTGCAGCTATGAATCCTTGTAAATGTGGTTTTTATCCAGACCGAAATCGTTGTCGTTGTTCGGAACGGCAAGTGAGAGGGTATCTAAATAAAATTAGCAGACCATTGTTGGATCGAATTGATTTGAGTGTAGAGGCTATGGAAGTGACCTATAAGGATTTAATACAAAAAGGAAAAGCGGAGAGTTCCTGTGAGATAAGAAAACGAATAAAAAAGGCAAGAAAGATACAGGAGGAGCGATACTATCAGGAAGAAGTTCGATATAACGGGCAGCTTTCTGCCAAACAGGTAGAAAAATACTGTGTGTTGGGGAAACAAGAACAGAAAATGATGGAACAGATTTTTGAAACAATGGAACTTAGTGCAAGAGGATACCACAAGATTTTAAAGGTTGCAAGGACAATTGCGGATTTAGAAGGAAGTGAACGTATTTTAGATGTGCATTTGAGTGAGGCGGTTTGTTATAGAGGGTTTGATAAAAAGTATTGGGGGGATTAAAGATGAGTTTATTACAAAAGGAGCTGGAGTTTTGGCTGGCATCACTTCCAGCGATAGGAGCAATTAAGATACAGGAATTATTGAAATATTTTAAAACAGAAGAACAGATTTTTAAGGCAGGAGAGAACGAGTTACGGCAGGTTTCACGTATTACTGAGAAAGATGTGGCGTGTATTATATCCAATCGAAATATAGATACAATTAAAAGAAAATATGAAAAGCTGTATCAGCAAGGAAATCGGATTATATCGGTGCATGATAAAGCCTATCCAGAAAAATTAAAAAATATTGCGTCCTATCCATATGCTCTTTTTCTGCGTGGCAACCTTCCGAGCGAGAAGAAGATTTCTATTGCTATTGTAGGGGCAAGAAATTGTACAGCCTATGGAAAAGAAGTTGCAAAATGGTATGCAAGAGAATTGGCAAAAGCTGGGATACAGGTTATTAGCGGAATGGCATATGGGGTTGATAGTTATGCACATAAGGGAGCGATAGAGGGAAATGCGGATACCTATGCTGTTTTGGGCTGTGGTATTGACATATGTTATCCAAGGGAAAATTTTGAATTATACATGCATATGTCAAAGCATGGAGGCGTAATCTCAGAATATGGACCTAGAGTGCCAGGGAGGGCGTTCCAATTTCCATTAAGAAATCGTATTATAAGTGGGTTGAGTGATGGTATCTTGGTCGTAGAGGCAAGAGAACGAAGTGGTTCTCTGATTACTGCGGATTTGGCATTAGAACAGGGAAAAGATATCTTTGCAATTCCTGGAAGAATTGGTGATAAGCTTAGTGAAGGTTGTCTCAATTTAATTAAGGAAGGAGCAACGCCTGTCGTAAGCCCCACAGATATAATTGAAAATTTTCATATTAATATGTTATTGGAACAAAAAGGAAGAAAACAAGAAAAGGTGAGATTATCAGCGAAGGAACAAAAAATATATGATTGTGTTACCTTGGAGGAAAAACATATTAGCACGATACTTTCCGAAAGTAAAATGATTATGGCAGAAGCACTCTCTTTGCTAGTGAAATTGGAAATGAGGGGTGTTATCAGGCAAAGTGTGAAAAATTATTATATCCGATGTTATTAATTTTTTTGTTGGAGCGTTAAATAGACAGAAAAGAGAAGGGGATTACAAGGGATAAGAAGTAGAAGGATGGCTGTAAAAATAAGACGTATTGTATATACATGAATTGCAATTTTTGGGAATTGTGCGAAAATTTTGGCAAAAAAACTTATATTAGTCTTGCACTGATAAAAAAAATAGTGTATGCTTAGAAATGTTTTTGAAAGAGGATAAGAAAGTCATTGTAGAATGGTATTTTAAAGGAAAGTTTTTTTGATGACTTTCTAGTGATAAATAGAAAGTAGTAGGGAGTGTTACAATGCCAAAGTATTTAGTAATCGTGGAATCACCTGCCAAGGCGGCAACAATTAAGAAATTTTTAGGGAAAAACTATGAGGTAGTTGCATCGAATGGACATGTAAGGGATTTTCCGAAGAGTCAGATGGGAATTGATTTTGAAAATGATTTTGAACCTAAGTATATTACAATCCGAGGAAAAGGAGAATTATTGGCGAAGCTTCGAAAAGAAGTAAAAAAAGCAGATAAAGTTTATCTCGCAACTGACCCGGACCGAGAGGGAGAAGCTATTTCATGGCATTTGTGCAATGCGTTAAAACTGGATGATAAAAAGTATAGTCGTATTACTTTTAATGAGATTACAAAGACAGCGGTAAAGGCATCTATAAAACAGGCACGTAATATTGATATGAACATGGTTGATTCGCAACAGGCAAGACGAATGATTGACCGTATGGTAGGATATAGCATCAGTCCTCTTTTATGGGTTAAAGTGAAACGTGGTTTGAGTGCTGGTAGAGTACAGTCGGTTGCATTACGCTTAATTTGCGATAGAGAAGAAGAAATCAATGCATTTATTCCGGAAGAATATTGGACAATGGAAGCTAGTTTGAAAGTTAGTAAAGAACGAAAACCATTGATTGCTAAGTTTTATGGAGATAAAAATGGAAAGATTGCCATAACAAATGAAGAACAGGTAAAGAAGATTCAAAAAGAAGTTGAAAAAGCTGAATTTAAAATAGCTAATATTAAAAAAGGTGAGCGAATAAAGAAAGCACCGTTGCCATTTACCACAAGTACATTACAGCAAGAGGCATCTAAGGCATTAAATTTTGCTACACAAAAGACAATGAGAGTGGCACAGCAGTTATACGAAGGAATTGCCATAAAAGGAAGAGGTACGGTAGGTTTGATTTCTTATCTGCGTACAGATTCTACTCGTGTATCAGATGAAGCAGATCAGGCGGTAAGAGGATTTATCAAAGAAAACTATGGTGAAAAATATGTAGTTAAGACTTTGAATGAAAAAAGTGGGAAAAAGAAAATTCAGGATGCCCATGAAGCGATACGACCTACTTATGTTGACTTAACACCAACTATGGTGAAAGAAGATTTGAGTCGTGAACAATTCCGATTATATCAGCTTATTTGGAAACGATTTGTTGCAAGTAGAATGGAAAATGTAAAGTATGAGACAACATCCATAAAAATAGATGCTGGAGAATATCGTTTCACTTCTTCGGCATCTAAAATCGTGTTTGATGGTTTTATGAGTGTCTACACGGCAGCAGATGATAAAGAAGAAAAGAGTGCTATGCTAAAGTCGATTTCCATGGATTCGGAACTTACATTAAATGAATTAAATCCAGCACAGCATTTTACACAGCCACCAGCACATTTTACAGAAGCATCGTTGGTTAAGACTTTGGAGGATTTGGGAATTGGTCGTCCAAGTACCTATGCACCTACGATTAGTACGATTATTGCAAGAAGATATGTGGCTAAGGAAAATAAGAATTTGTATGTAACCGAGATTGGTGAAGTTGTAAATGGAATTATGAAAGAATCGTTTTCTAGTATTGTTGATTTTAATTTCACTGCTAATTTGGAGACACTGCTGGATGGAGTGGAAGATGGAAGCATTATGTGGAAAACGGTTGTGCGTAACTTTTATCCAGATTTAGAGATTGCGGTGAAAAAGGCACAGGAAGAACTGGAGAAGGTTGAGATTCAGGACGAAGTTACGGATGTGATTTGTGAATTGTGTGGTAAAAATATGGTTGTAAAATATGGACCACATGGAAAATTCTTAGCTTGTCCAGGATTTCCAGAATGTCGAAATACAAAACCTTATCTGGAAAAAATTGGGGTGCCTTGTCCAAAGTGTGGAAAAGAAGTCGTAATCAGAAAGACCAAAAAAGGAAGACGATATTATGGTTGCGAGGCAAACCCTGATTGTGATTTTATGACATGGCAGCGTCCATCAAAAGAGAAGTGTCCACAATGTGGAGGCGTCCTTGTTGAAAAAGGAGCAAAACTTGTGTGCCTGGATGAAAATTGTGGATTTGTAAAAAGTGCAAAGAAAGAACAATAGTATAAAACGCGAATATAGCCAAGCAGGAGGTTAATAAAAATGAGCGTACAGTTACTTGATAAAACGAGAAAAATAAATAAATTGTTACACAATAATAGTTCTCATAAGGTGGTATTTAATGATATTTGTAAAGTGCTGAGTGATATTCTTGATTCTAATACACTTGTAATCAGTAAAAAGGGAAAAGTTCTTGGAGTAAAGAATTTAGCTAGTATTGATGAAATTACAGAGTTGCTTGAGGGTAGTGTTGGCGATTATATTGATGAAATGCTGAATGAAAGATTACTTAATATTCTTTCTACCAAGGAAAATGTTAATATGGAAACTTTGGGATTTGAATTAGAAGAAAAGAAAAATTATCAGGGAATTGTAACGCCAATCGATATTGCAGGGGAACGCTTGGGAACCTTGTTTGTGTACAGACAAAAAAAGGCTTATAGTATTGATGATATTATACTAAGCGAATATGGTTCCACTGTGGTAGGCTTGGAAATGCTTCGTGCCGTAAATGAAGAAAATGATGCAGAGACTAGAAAAGAGCAGGTGGTACGTTCTGCAATTAGTACATTATCTTATTCAGAATTAGAAGCAATTACACATATTTTTAGTGAATTAGATGGAGATGAAGGTGTGCTCATTGCCAGCAAAATTGCAGATAGAGTTGGGATCACCCGTTCGGTTATTGTGAATGCACTTCGTAAATTTGAGAGTGCAGGCATTATAGAATCGCGGTCTTCAGGTATGAAGGGAACCTATATCCGGGTTTTAAATGACCTTGTTTTTGAAGAATTGGAACGAGGAAAAAAGTAAAAAAACATATTCACAAAAGACAAAATTTCGTAATAGTTCAGTTTTTTTTGTAATATTTCTTGTTTTTTTGTGAAATATTGTTATAATATAATAGAAAACAAAAAAGGGGTGATAGGATGATTAGTTCAGGTGCCTATAATTATATCAATGTATTGCAGCAGGCAACAGATGCTAGTTGGTTGCGTAATACAATTATTTCAAATAATATTGCAAATGTAGATACACCAAATTACAAACGTCAGGATGTACAGTTTGAGACGTATTTGATTGAACAGTTGGCTGGCGGGGACAGCATGGATTCCTATGTGAATAATATGGATTTATCTACATTAGAGCCAACGATTTATACAGATAATTCCAATTTGAGTTATCGACTAGATGGAAATAATGTCGATATTGATACAGAAAATGCGGAGTTGGCTAAGAACCAAATTAAGTATAGTGTCATGACGGATGCTATTTCACAGGAGTTTGCAAGGCTGCGTACAGCAATCGGTAAATAATGCTATAAGCTATAAACAGAGGGAGTGATAGATATGTCAGCGTTTGGGGCTATGGATATTAGTGCTAGTGGAATGACAGCACAAAGATTAAGAACAGATATAATTTCACAAAATATCGCAAATGTAAATACGACTAGAGATGAAAATGGACAGCCATATAAAAGAAGAACAGTTGTTTTTGAAGAAAAACCATCAAATAGCTTCAATGACTATTTAAGTGTGGCATCCAGTTCAATTGGAAATGGAGTAAAGGTTTCCGCAATTGTTGAGGATAATACTACACCTATGACGATGGTATATGATCCATCCCATCCGGATGCAGATGAAGAGGGATATGTTTATTATCCTAATGTTAATACAGTTACAGAAATGACAAACATGATTGATGCCAGTCGAGCATATGAGGCTAATATTACAGCGTTTAATGCAACAAAAGCTATGACGACACAGGCATTACAGATTGGAAAATAATTAGAGGCGTATAAAAGGCTTTGTGAAAAAAGAGCGAAGGAATGATTGGGAGATTAATTCTGAAGGATAAGGAGAAGATACATGAGTTTAGATATTAGTAGTTTATCGGGGACGAGTAATTTGAATAGCATTTATAACAATAACTATTCAACTGACAGGGTGAGTAATTTTTCCAATAGCTACGATGGGCTTATTTCATCTGTAAAAGATGAGGGGGATTCGTTTGAGAATGTATTTCAGTCTGCGTTGGATTTGATTAATACAACCAATGATTATACAAATGTAGCAGAGCAGGAAGAACTGAATTATGCAATGGGATTGTCTGAAGATACGCATACTTTGATGATTGCGCAGCAAAAGGCAAATATTTCGTTAGCGTATACGGTTGCTGTCCGTGATGCGGTTGTGGATGCATATAATAATATTATGAATATGCAGTTCTAACAATTTAGTTTAAGCAACCTGTGATATGAGGAAAGGACAGTAGGAGAATGGTAACATGTTAGATAAATTGAAGGAAGTACCCGAGAAACTTTTAGAATTTTGGAATAAATATAGTGCAAAACAAAAAGGTATTATTATTTCTGTTGTTGTTGCGATTTTAATTGCAATCGGAATCTTAGTTTTTGTGTTGACACGGACAAATTATACGCATTTGGTTACATTGCAGGATGAACAAAGCGTAACACAATTATTAGAATTATTAGATAATGATGGAATTGCCTATAAAAAAGACAAGACAGCATCGGGATACGAAATAAAGGTAGATCAGTCTAAGACTACTGATGCTATGCTTTTAATGGGAAATAATGAAATCGTAGGGCATAGTTCGAGCGATATGGACTGGGAGACTGCGCTGAATAACAGTATTGAAACAACAGAAGGTGAAAAAAGTAAAAAATATACATTAGCTTTTCAGAGTGAAATTCGTACATATCTTAAATCGATTAAAGGTGTTGATGAAGCGTATGTATCTATAAATTCACCAACGGATGATGGAACTATTTTTGCAGAAGATCAAGATGCTTCGGTTGCTGTTATGTTGAAGCTTTCAGATGAACTATCGCAATCCGCGCTACAAGGTATGGCAAATTATCTTGCTACAGCAGTGGGAAATAAAGATACCAGTTTAGTTACTATTGTAGATACGGACAGTAATTTATTATTTGATGGTACAAGCGCTGATACATTGAGTGGAAACGCCACATCAACTGCGGAATATCAGGAAACATTGCGTGCGATTATCAAAAATGATGTAAAACAGGTTCTATTAAAATCGAATTACAATGAAGTAGAGATAGGAACATCTAATATTCAGTTTAATTTGGATCAGGTACAGACTTTATATACAGAGTATTCCACACCAGAAGGAAAAGATCAGGGACCATATTCTTCAAGTTATGAATATTCTTCAAAAGGAAGTAGTGGTTCTGGCGGAATCCCTGGAACAGATTCTAACGCAGATGATACAGATTATATGCTTCAAAGTAGTGGCGATAACAGTTCTGAGGTTACACTTAATAAATATGAATATGATGTAAATAAAAAAGAAACGACGACTGTTCAGGCAGTTGGTGCAGTGGATGCAGGAAATTCATCGATTGCTATTGTATTAAAAAAATATAAAATATATGATGAGAAGCAGATGAAAGCAAATGGCGAATTGGATGGTACAGACTTTGAGACATTCCAAAGTCAAAATAGTGAACCAACCCAGCTTGATGTACCAACGGAAGTGACAGATTTGATTGCAAAGGCTACAGGCATTTCAACAGCAGATATTTCTGTAGTTGCTTATGAGCAGCCAGTCTTTAACGAAATGACAAAAACACCGGTTGCTTATAGTAACATATTGATGATAGTTTTAGCTGTCTTGATTGTTGCATTATTAATCTTTGTGGTATTTAAGGGAACTGCTCCAATGGAAACAACGGAGTTGGAACCAGAATTATCAGTAGAGCAATTGCTTGCTACGACGAAGGAAAATCAATCCTTAGAGGATATTGAATTTGGCGAAAAATCAGAAACTAGAAGAATGATTGAGAAATTCGTTGATGAAAATCCAGAAGCGGTTGCACAGTTGTTGCGAAACTGGATTAATGAGGATTGGGGCTAAAGGCAGACAGGTATAGATAAAAGTTGTTTCTGACTAGACACCCAAGGAGGGCATGTGTGACATGCTTTGCTTGGGTGTAGTTGGATAGGGAGGTTTTCAAATGAAAAATGAGTTGAGCGGTATAGAGAAGGCTGCTATTTTATTAATTAGTTTAGGGCCAGAAAAATCAGTAAATGTTTTTAAGCATTTAAAAGAAGATGAGATAGAACAATTGACATTGGAAATTGCTAATACAAGAAGTGTTTCAGCATCCAAAAAGGAAGAAGTGTTGGATGAATTTTACGAAGTGTGTCTGGCACAGCAGTATATTGCCGAGGGTGGTATTTCTTATGCAAAACAGTTGTTAGAGGAAGCACTTGGTTCAGAAAAGGCAAAAGATGTTATTGGAAAACTGACAGCTTCTTTACAGGTTCGTCCATTTGAATTTGTTAAGAAAACAGATCCGACTCAACTTCTTAACTTTATACAAGACGAACATCCACAGACCATTGCGTTGATTTTATCTTATTTATCTTCTAGTCAAGCATCGGTTATTATCGCTGCACTTCCGCCTGAAAAACAGGCAGATGTTGCAAAACGTATCGCACAGATGGATCGTACTTCACCAGATATAATTAAGGAAGTAGAGAAGGTATTGGAAAGAAAGTTAGCATCTTTGGTAAACCAGGATTATACTATTGTTGGTGGTGTGGATGCCATTGTTGAAATTTTGAATACGGTAGACAGAGGTACAGAGAAACATATTATTGAAACATTGGAAATTGAAGAACCAGAATTGGCTGACGAAATTAGAAGAAAGATGTTTGTATTCGAGGATATTCTTTCTTTGGACGACAAATCTATTCAACGTGTCTTGCGAGAAGTGGATAACAATGAAATTGCTATGGCACTAAAGGGTTCAACGGAAGAAGTACAAACTGTAATCTTCAACAACTTGTCAAAACGACTTGCTGTTATGATCCGAGAAGATATGGAATTTATGGGACCGGTTCGTTTGAAGGATGTTGAAGAGGCACAGCAAAAGATTGTAAATATTATCCGTAAGTTAGAAGACTCCGCTGAAATTATTATTTCAAGGGGTGGAGGTGACGAAATCGTTGTCTAATTTAATAAAGTATTATAATTTTAATGTAACAGAAGATAAAAAATGTGTGGTTGAAAGTGACAGCCGAGTTGGTAATTTTATACCAGGGTTACTTACACATGGGGAAGTGGAAGTTCGAGACAAAGAGAGAGAAGAATTTGACGAGGAATTTCCAGAGGAAATGTTTGCCGAACAAGAAGAACAAGAACATGGAAATGCAATAAAGAATGAAGAAATTTTAGATGCTGCACATGAGCAAGCAGGTAAAATTTTAGAACAGGCAAAAAAAGATGCGGAAAAATTGGTAGAACAGGCCAAAATTACTGCAGAATTAGAAAAAGAAAAAATTCTGGAAGAAAGTAAAAAGGCTGGGTATAAAGATGGCTTGGTGCAGGCAAATGATGAAGTTGCATCCCAAAAGGAAGAACTAGAACAAAGAGCACAACAACTGGAAGAAGAATACCAGCAGCTTGTTGAGCAACTAGAACCTGATTTTGTAAAATTAGTCATCAATCTAGTCAAGAAGCTGACAGGTGTTTTAGTAGAAAATAAAAAAGACATTATTTTATATTTGATGGAACAATCTTTGAAAAATCTAGGGAAAACAATGAAATTAGTAATCAGGGTTTCTGCGGATGATGTGGAGATGGTTCGAAATGAACAGGAAAGATTACTTGAGTTTGTAGACAAAGATTGTGAGATGGAAATTGTGCTTGATTCTACCTTGAAGAAGAATCAGTGTTTGCTGGAAGCAGATAAGCAGATTATTGACTGTAGTCTGGATGTGCAAATGCAGAGTTTAATTGAAAATCTAAAAATGATGATGTAAATATTGGTAGTAGTATGGTAAATATAATAGCAGGAATTATATATTTGGGTGGGGTATATCCTGCTATACATTTACAAAAGTGAGAGAGTACGGGGAACGATATGGCAATAGATATGCGAAAATATGATGAGCTACTTGAAAAACAGTATGAGAAACATTTTGGAAAAGTAGCAAAAGTAGTTGGACTGACAATTGAATCAATTGGTCCCGATGCAAAATTGAACGATATGTGTTACATTATCCCTAAAAATGGTGGAGAAGCAGTAAAAGCAGAAGTGGTTGGATTTCGTGATGACAGAGTCTTGCTAATGCCTTACGATAATGTAGAGGGAGTTGGACTTGGAAGTTATGTAGAAAATTCTGGAGCACCATTAAAAGTTTATGCTGATGATACACTTTTAGGAAAGACATTGGATGGATTAGGGATTCCGATTGATGGAACCCAGTTGGAACAAAAGGGAGTTGGATATTCGGTTGAAGCTACCCCACCAGACCCTTTAAAACGAAAAATTATTGATGAAGTGCTACCATTGGGAGTAAAGGCAGTCGATGGATTGAATACGATTGGGAAAGGACAGCGTATTGGTGTTTTTGCTGGTAGTGGTGTAGGAAAAAGTACATTATTGGGAATGTTTGCAAGAAATACAAAGGCAGATATTAATGTAATCGCACTAATTGGAGAACGAGGAAGGGAAGTACGCGAATTTATTGAGAGAGACTTGGGGCCGGAAGGTATGGCTCGATCAGTAGTTGTAGTTGCGACTTCTGATAAACCAGCCTTGATTAGAAAGAAAGCTGCGCAGACAGCAACGGCTATCGCAGAGTATTTTCGTGATCAGGGGAAAGATGTGCTGATTATGATGGATTCGTTGACACGATTTTCTATGGCACAAAGAGAGATTGGTCTTGCCTCTGGAGAACCGCCTGTTTCAAGAGGGTATCCACCAAGTGTGTATGCGGAAATGCCCAAATTATTAGAGCGTGCAGGTAATTCGGAAGTAGGTTCGATTACTGGATTATATACTGTCTTAGTAGATGGTGATGATATGAACGAACCAATTACGGATACGGCAAGAGGAATCTTAGATGGACATATTGTGTTATCTCGTAAACTTGGACAAAAAAATCACTATCCAGCCATTGATGTGTTGGCTAGTATTTCTCGATGTATGAGTTCTATTGTTGCGGATGAACATAAAAAATCTGCGGGGCAGTTAAGAAACGTACTGGCTACCTATAATGAGGCAGAGGATTTGATAAATATTGGAGCATATAAACGAGGTTCCAATAAAGAAATTGATTACTCAATTGAAAAAATAGATGAGGTAAATAAGTTTCTTTGTCAAGGTGTGTATGAAAAGTTTACATATGATGAAGAAGAAAAATTACTATCTGAAATATTTGGCGAGTCTCCAAAAGAATAAAAGAGGGATATAGTAATTTTACTTTGAAACAGAGATAGGAGGAGTAACGTGGCTAAGTTTATTTTTAAGATGCAAAATATTTTAGAAATAAAACGAAAGCTGGAGGATCAAGCAAAGAGCGTATATGCAGATGCATTAGCAGTGCTTGATAGAGAGCAGAATAAATTAAAATTACTAGAAACAAAAAAAGATGAGTATGAAAGGCGATTGACACAAATGATGTCCGATGTACTTGAACTCGAAAAGATAAAATTTAACGAAGATGCGATTGAAATTATAAAGTATCGGATGCAAGAACAGATGGTTGTAATTCGAGATGCTCAAATGAAAGTTGAGCGTGCAAGGCAGGCATTAAATGATGCAATTGTAGAAAGAAAGACATATGAGAAGTTAAGAGAAAAGGCTTTTGAAGACTTTAAAATTGAGTTAAATGCGCAGGAACAAAAAGAAGTAGACGAATTAGTTAGTTATACGTTTGGAACATCCAAAACCGAAGACTGATTTGTCACAGTTACTTCAATAAATATAGTTAATTTTTTGTAAAAGAGGTGTAGAAAATGGCAAAAAAAGACGATGAATTAGATGAGGAAAAGAAAACTCCTGAAAAAAATGAAAAGAAACCGAAGGAAGAAGAAAGTCCGGCTAGTAAGATTGTAACAGCCTTAATAATTATAGTGATTGTTTTAATCTGGCTAGGGGTTTTTGTTGTTTTAGTAAAAGCAGATGTAGGTGGCTTCGGTAGTAAAGTGCTTGCTCCTGTTTTGCAGGATGTGCCGGTTATTAACAAGATTTTACCGGAAGGTTCTACTGGAAATAGTACAGATGACAACTACGATTATACATTAGATGAGGCAATCCAGAAAATTAAAGAGTTACAGATGGAATTGGATTCCCAGAGTAGTAGTAGTGGAGTTGATTCTAAATATATTTCTCAATTAGAAGCAGAAATTAAGAGATTGCAAGTATTTGAAAAACAGCAAGACGAATTTGCAAAGGAAAAGAAAGAATTTGACGAACAGGTTGTATATGCAGATAATGCGCCAGATATTCAGGAATATCAAAAGTATTATGAACAAATAGATCCTGATAATGCGGCTGAAATTTATCGCCAAGTAGTTGAGGATGTGCAGTACAATCAGAAGGTGCAGGATGAGGCAGATAAATATGCACAGATGGATCCAGCATCCGCAGCACAAGTATTAGATCAGATGACATCTGCTGATTTAGATTTGGTATGTCAAATATTGTCTTGTATGCCAAGTGAAAATAGTGCGCTTATTATGGAGCAATTAGATTCTAATATTGCTGCTAAGATAACGAAGCGTACATTGGCAAAAAAATAATAGATACCATTTAAGGGGGTAGTAAGAGTGATGCTTCGGCATTGCCATACTATATATAAAATATAATATTGAGGGAAGGAGGAAAAAGGTGTGCAGAATATAAAACAGATGATGGAACTGGCATCCGCTCAAAATGTGCAAGGTACAACGAAATCATCTAGTACTGGTTTTGCAAGCAAAAAATCCAATGATTTTGGAAAGGTTATGTCAAAACAGGTAAAAGATACGAATACAGTATCCTCTGGAAAAAAAATAGTAGTGAATAAAGATGCTACTGCTGTGCAGGTTGTAAACGATAAAAGACAAGGACAATTGCAAGGTGATACAGTAGAAAATGTATTAACAGAAGGTGTAAATGAGGAAACTATTTCAAAAGAAATAGCGGAAAAGGTACCTGAATGGTTAAATCAGGTAAAACAGCAGCTTTGCGATACATTTGATCTTGATGTGAAAGAGTTAGAAGGTATTATGTCTCAATTGGGATTACAATTTTCAGACTTACTAAATGTAAATAATCTTCAGCAATTCGTTCTATCGCAGGCAGGGTGTGATGATGCTACTATGTTGTTGACAGATGAGAATCTTGGAACACAATTTCAGGAAATATTGCAAAGTATTGATGATGTGACGATGATGTATATGCAACCATCTGAAGGTAGTCAGGAGACATTTCAAGCTATTGTAAAAGAATTTGAAGCAGTTGATTTGAATTCGGAAGATGTTGTGATGGCAACAGATCAAACAGTAGAAGAAATGCCTGTTTCTGATGGAATATCCGATGAAATTGTTTCTGACAATACTGACACAGCAAAGGTAGATACGACAATTTCAAGTGAAACGGATTTGGATGTGCAGGAAGATGTTGTTACAAATGATGTGTTAGAACCAACGAATTCAGAGGTAATCATTGCATCTGAGAAAAGTGTGGTACAAAGTACAAAGCAAGAGGATGTTTCGCCTGTAAAACAGGATGACCAAGTGGAAGAAGCGTTTTCTGTAGAGGATGGACAAGAAAAACTTTCTGAAACGTTTCAAAATACCTTAGAAACAGAAACGGACGGAAAGAAATTTAGTCAAGAAAAGGATGGAAATTCATCAACAGAACACCAAAAAACGGAGAAGCCATTATTTGACCAGATTATTACAAATACAAGTTCTACAAATGAAGTAGGACAAGTAGAAGTAATACAGGAAAAGGTGGAAGTGATCCAACAATTTAGAGAAGTTGTGGAACAGGTTGTTACACAGATTAAAGTGGCAGTTACAGAAGATACTTCCGAAATGTCAATGCAGTTAAATCCAGAAAATCTTGGAAAAGTAAATCTTTCTGTGGTTACAAAAGAAGGTCATATTACCGCACAATTTGTAACAGAGACAGAGGTTGCCAGACAAGCACTGGAAAGTCAGATACAGCAGTTAAGAGAAACACTTGGACAGCAGGGACTTAAAGTTGATAAAGTTGAAGTAAGTGTATCTGATTTTAGTTTTCAACAAGGAAACGAAACAAATGCCGAAGAACAGAAGGAGCAGCAGCGTAATGGATATGCAAAGCAGCTACATAGAAATTTGAATTTGGAGCATTTGGATGATTTGTCCGAATTATCGGAAAAAGAGCAGTTAGCAATAAAAATAATGCAAAGCAATGGAAATCAGATTGATTTTACAGCATAGAGAGGAGGAAATACATGGATACAGCAGCAGTAAATAATGGAAAAGTTGCAGATAATGATGCCATTAGTTCCACGAAGACTTCTATAAAGGGTTCAAGTAATTTAGGAAAGGATGCATTTTTACAACTTTTGGTTGCACAGATGAAGTATCAGGATCCTTTGGAACCATCATCAGATACCGAATGGATTGCACAGTTAGCACAGTTTTCAAGTTTAGAGGAAATGCAAAATATGAGTAGTACCCTGAGTAATACACAGGCATTTACTATGGTTGGGAAAACAGTAAACGTTGTATCGGATGGAAAGACAATCGAAGGAGTTGTCGATTCTGTGTCACTAAAGGGAAGCACAGCATATGTATCTGTAAATGGAAATTCCTATAAAGCAAGTGATGTGACGGCTGTTCTCGGAGAGACATATTTACAAAATAAATATGGTCCAAGGACAGAAAAGCAGGATGTTACATTTGATTATGACGATCCAAAGGATATTAAGATTTCTCTTTCTATGGGAGATGGAAATTATGCAGCAAGTGGAGTGTATGTTGCAATCAATGGAAAATTGATTGATGGAAGCAACATGGAATATGACGAGAAGAATGGTATATTAACCATTAAGAAAGAGGCTATTTCAGGTTTGGGTACAAATCAGAAATATGATATAGCATTTATATTCGATGATTCTGCATCAACAACCATATCTGGTAAAGTTACTTTGAGTGTGAAAGGAACACAGCCGGAAACACCAGAAGGGCCAGAAGCACCAGACGAAACAGACAAAACTGAAGAAACAGAAACAAAAGATGAAGTGTAAAGAAAAGCGTATATAGAACTGTTGATTAGAAAGAAAGGTGGGAGGGCTATGAATATTTTACAGAATAATTATGCTTCCATCGAAAGTATGCGGGAGCAGCTAGGTACATCGAAAAATATTTCTTCTAAATCAAAAACAAATGTGGAAGAAAAGAATGGATCAGCGAGCTTTGCACAGGTTTTACAACAAAAAGAACAAGAAACAGCAGAAAGATCATCCTTGCATTTTTCGAAACATGCGAATGAACGATTGGCAAGTAGAAAGATTGCATTGTCAACAGAACAGGTTCAAAGATTAGAAAATGGAACAAATCGTGCAAGAGAAAAAGGAATACAGGAATCATTGATTATGGTAGATAGCTTGGCATTTATTGTAAATGTGAAGAATAATACAGTGATTACTGCGGTGAACGATGTAAAAGATGCTGTTTTTACTAACATTGATGGGGCTGTAATTGGGTAACTGAAAATGAAATGTGTACAAGCCGGACCTTATTGGGGGCTTCGCACCTTTGAATGACAGAAAAGGTGACACATCAAAAGGGGAGCGCATAGATAGCGCAAAATAGGAGGAAATGACTTATGATGAGATCATTATATTCTGGTGTAGCAGGTTTAAAGACACATCAGACAAGAATGGATGTAATTGGTAATAATATTGCAAATGTTAATACAGTAGGATTTAAAGCAAGTAGTGTAAACTTCTCGGATGTATTATATCAAACAACACAAAGTGCATCTGGCGCAAACAGTGCAACAGGAGTTACTGGTACCAACGCAAAACAGATTGGTCTTGGAACAAAAGTAGCATCAATTACTACTTCTGTAGATAATACAGGTGGATCACAATCTACAGACCGTACTTTGGATTGTATGATTGAAGGAGATGCATTCTTTATTGTAAATTATGGAGGTTCTAATTATTTTACAAAGGCTGGTTCTTTCTTTGTAGATGGTTCAGGTACATTATGTACGGCTGCAGGTGCATCTGTTATGGGTTGGGGTGTTGATACAACTGGAACTGATATTGTGAGAGATGTAGTAAAACCATTAACTGTTATGAGTGCAGAAAATATGAGTTCAGCACCAGAAGCAACGAAAAATACATATATTACTGGTAATGTGGATGCAACAGATAAACAATTGTCTTCCGATAATGGTGTTGCAATGCAGGTACAGTTTTATGATAGTCTTGGAAATAGCTATAGCTTGAAATTAGCATTAAAGCAGGCGGTTGATGGAAATGGACAAGCAATTGATGGTCAGTATACGGTTGAACCTGCGGATATTTTAGATGAAGATGGTAAGTCTATTTTTTACACAGTAAAAGATGATGGAACAAAAGAACTTGTTACAGATAGTGCTACTACACCACTTTCATTTACGCTTGGAGGAACAACATATACGGCTAAGCTTACAAATGGAGAATTGAAACTTACAGCAACAGGAAATGGAAATACATTAACTTTCAATACTTCTTCTGGTTCATTTAAGAGCGTAGGAGAAGGAAACACAGCAGGGGATTCCTTAACCTTTACATTAGGTAATAATTATACTACAGCACAAGGTTCACCATTTACAGATGTAGATATTGATTTCTCTACATTGACACAGTATGCAGGTAATGGAAAGTGTAATATGGAATCTCAAAGAGGTACAAAGGATGCATCAGGAACAGGAGCAGGACGTACCATGGGTGAGATGATTGGTCTTAGCATTGATAACCAAGGCAAGATTTATGGTTCTTATGATAATGGTACTTCAAAACTTTTGGGACAGATTGCAGTTACAACATTTGCAAATGCTACTGGTTTGGAATCTGTGGGAAATAGTATGTTTGCAACAACACAGAACTCAGGAGATTTTGATGGTATTGGAAAGGATATCACAGAAGCTGGCGGAAAGATAAATACAAGTGTATTGGAAATGTCAAATGTAGATTTGTCATCAGAATTTACAAATATGATTACTACACAGCGTGGTTTCCAGGCAAATTCCAGAATTATTACAACATCTGATACGATGTTAGAGGAATTGATAAATCTTAAGAGATAATAGAATGCTGTGAAAATATCTTTTAGGATGTGCATTGCAAGATATGTATGCGAGGATTTCCTTTTTTGACAAGTCGTATACATATTGCGTGATGAAAAAAATAGAAAGATTTGCAAAAAATGTCAAAATTAGTTATAATAATATTAAAAATGTAGAAAGGCTGTGCCATACTAAGTATGGCACGGAATTTCTGCGTTTATAGGATATAAATAGCAGAAGTGAATGACAGAATGATTAGGTAATGGGGAGAAGGGGGTTATTATGATTAATTTAACAAAATTAAATGGTGATCCATTCGTCTTGAATGCAGAATTGATTAAGACGGTTGAAGAGACGCCAGATACTGTAATTACTATTACAACTGGGAACAAATTTATTGTGCAGGAAAAAGCAGAGGAAGTTGTAAACAAAACATTAGAATATAAAAAGAACGTTTTTATGAATTTTGTGAAATGATGGGTGGTGTAAATTGTGGATATAGCTTCAATTGTAGGTTTACTTTTATGTTTTGGTTTTATGATTTTGGGAATTGTAACTGGAGATCAGGGAGCAGCGGCGTTAGGTAACTTCTATGATCTTACATCAATCTTTGTTACTTTTGGTGGATCATTTATGTGTACACTCATTATGACAGATGGAATTCCACAATATTTATCAAATCTGAAAAGTTTTAAGTTAATATTAAAAAAGAAGACGACAAATGAAATCGAGGTAATTAAACAAGTTATCGATTTATCAAATATATCACGTAAAGAAGGATTGCTTGCATTGGAAGAAGCGGCAGCAAATGTGGATGATGACTTTTTGAAAAAAGGATTGCTTTTGATTGTAGATGGTACAGATCCTGAATTGGTTCGTAGTATTATGGAAACAGAGCAGATTGCGGTTGAGGATAGACATAAAACCGTAATTTCTTTCTGGGAGAACTTGGCAAGTATGGGACCTGCCTGGGGGATGATTGGTACACTGATTGGATTGATTAACATGTTAAAACAATTAAGTGATATTAGTTCGGTTGGTCCGAATATGGCGGTAGCCTTGGTTACGACATTCTATGGTTCCATTCTTGCAAACTGGATTGCAACACCTACTGCTACAAAGTTAAAGGCAAATAATGATAAAGAAATTACTGTAAGAAATATTATGGTAGAAGGCTTGCTATCAATTCAGGCAGGAGAAAATCCTCGTGTAATTGAAGAAAAGTTGAAATCTTTCCTTGCACCAAAAGAGCGTGGAGCATTGACAGAAGGCGAAGGTGGTGAAGAATAATGGCAAAGAGAAAACAAGAAGAAGCACCAAAAGGGTCACCAGCATGGATGTCGACCTTTAGTGATTTGATGAACTTGTTGCTTTGTTTCTTTGTATTGCTGTTTTCAATGTCTTCCGTTGATAGTTCGAAATATGAGGAATTAGTGGTTTCTCTGAATGAAAGTTTTGGTATTTTTAAAAGTGGTGGAAGTGCAATTGGTGAGGGAGTGCTAATATCCAGCGGTGTTAGTCAGTTGAACAATTTGGATGATTATTTTAGTGACATGGGAAAAGCTGCCGAGGAAACAGAAAATGGGGATCCTATGGAAGAATATAAAGAAGAATTAAAAAAAGAACAGCGCGAAGAAGTAGAAGAAATGTATGACGAACTATCGGAAATGGTAGAGAATGGAAAACTTCAAGATAATGTGAAGTTGGGTATAGATAGTAATTATCAATATGTAAAAATTTCTTTAAGTGGAGCAATATTATTTGGCTCTGGACAAGCGGAATTCTTACCAGATGCAAAGCCGATTTTAAGTAGAGTTGGTGACATTTTAAAAATGTATGATAATTCTTTGATAAAAATTGAGGGTCATACAGATAATGTTCCGATTTCAAGTTCTAAATATAAAGATAATATGGAACTTTCAACTGCTCGTGCGATTAGTGTGTGGACATACTTTGTTAATAAGAAAGGACTAAATCCGAAGACGTTGGAAGCGTCAGGGCGTAGTCAGTATGATGCAATCGCAAGTAACAAGACGGCAGAGGGAAGAGCTAAGAACAGGCGTGTAGAAATTAAGATTTATAGAGAAGATATAAAATAAATAATCTATAAGAAAATGTAATATGAGGAGGTAGAGTATGAAAAAGAATATTTTTACAATTATTATTATGGCATTGGCGGTTATCAATGTAATTTTGACAGCAGTGATTGTTTTTACAACAGTTCCTGCCATGAACCGAACAAATAACCTGGTAAAACAGATTTCTCAGATGGTAGATTTGGAGTTAGAATCGTCAGAAAAGAATGATGATGCAGTTGTAAGTGTAAAAGATAAGGAGAATCATACTTTTAAAAATGCATCAGAGGGGACTATAACAATTAATTTACAAAACAGTGCAGATGGAAGTAAACATTATGCACAATTGGATGCCGTATATGTAACTGTAAATAAATCCGCAGACGGATATAAAGACCTAGTATCAATTTTAGATAATAAGGGAAGTGACGTTATTGAAATTGTTACAAATGTAATTGCAAGTTATGATTACGAGCGAATTACAACAGATAAGACACAGTTAAAGACAGATATTGTAAATAAATTACAGGACTTTTTCGAATCCGATGCGATTATAGACGTTTCGTTTGATAATTTGTGTTTCCAATAATGGAAAAATCATAAAAGGTATGTGTTGGAAAGAGGTAGGTATTACAACACATACCTTTTGTCTGTGCAAGTAGCATTCGAGTATAAACGTATAAATAATGAAAGGCTAATCTGGAATAAATAGTATGAAATAGAACTTATTAGCATGAGAGCAATAGGATAGACTTTTTTATAGCACACAAGTAGAATGGTGAATTGCAAAATGTGAAGTTTTAGAAAAAAATGTCAAAAAATGAAAAAAATGAACTAAAAAGTGAAATTTTGCTTTGATTTAGTCGAAAAGTGTGATATGATATAGCTATATTATTTTAAAGTAAAAAGTATAAGACAAGCTTAAGAATATAGGATGAGGTGAGATAAATGGGCGAGGTCTTATCGCAGGATGAGATTGACAATTTGTTGGCAGCGATGAATAGTGGTGATTTTGATGCCGACGATATAAAAGATGATGCAGATAAAAGTGTAAAAGTATATGACTTTGCCAGACCGTCTAAGTTTTCTAAGGAACATTTAAGAACCTTGGAAATTATTTTTGAACATTACGGCAGACTGTTATCCACAAACTTGCCTGCTTATTTTCGTAAGACAGTACAAGTTGATGTGATGAATTCAGAAGCGATAACGTATTCTGAATTTTCTAACGCACTATCTAATCCGGTTATATTAGGTGTGGTAAGTGTTGCTCCGTTAGAAGGTAATTTTATTCTTGAACTTGCTGACAATTTAGGGTATACAATTATTGACCGTATGCTGGGTGGAAGTGGAAAACCACTAGACAAGACAAGGGACTTTACGGAAGTAGAGTTGATTATAATTGAACGTGTAATGAATGTTTGCACAAATCTTTTGATAGAACCTTGGGAAAGTGTGATTAGCATTGAGCCTAGATTAGAGAGAATAGAAACCAATTCACAGTTTGCACAGATTATCTCACCAAGTGAGATGATAGCTATTGTTACAATGAATCTAAGCATTGGAACAGTAGAGGGACTGATGAACGTTTGTATTCCATATACGACGGTAGAAGATGTAATTGATAAATTAAATACAAAATATTGGTATGCTAGTATGCAGGTGAAAGATGAAAAGATTTATCAAGAAATGATAGAACATACAATTTCAAGAGCTAAAATACCAATTAAAGCAGTTTTAGGTAAGAGTACAATATCAGTTAATGATTTTGTAAATATTCAGGTTGGTGACATCATTCGATTGAACACAAAGACAGATGATGAATTAAATGTCTATGTGGGTAATATCAACAAATTTACTGCGGTTCCGGGAGCCTCTTCGGATATGTATGCAGTTAGATTGACGTCAGTAATAAGGGAGGAAATGTAAGAATGGATGGAATGTTATCCCAGGAAGAAATTGAGGCATTACTAAAGGATGGCGATGGTCAGAATAATGATACAGGTACAGTAGGATTATCTGATGTTGAAAAGGATGCAGTTGGCGAGATTTCTAATATATGTATGGGGAGTGCTGCGACAACACTGTCAACACTTGTAAATGAAAAAGTTGTGATTACAACTCCTGTTGTTTCGCTTGTTACCTTGAATGAGTTATCATCAAAATTTGGAAGACCATGTGTTTTTGTTCAAATTGCTTATATAGAGGGTTTGGATGGAAGTAATGTTTTAATTTTAGATGAGAGAGATGTAAAAGTAATCACCGATTTGATGATGGGTGGTGATGGAAGCAATGTTGCTGATGAGTTATCAGATTTGCATTTGAGTGCAATTAGTGAGGCTATGAATCAGATGATGGGAGCTTCTTCTACATCGTTATCTTCGATGTTAGAAAGAAAGGTTGACATTAGTCCACCAAAGGCTAGCCTGCTTGATTTAAGCGACAGCATACAAGACGAGATGACATCTTTTCTCGATGGCGAATTTGTGATGGTTTCTTTCAAAATGGAAATTGGAGATATTGTAGATAGCCAAATTATGCAATTATATCCAGTTGATTTTGCAAAGGATTTATATCAAAAATTTGTGGGAGAGTCTGCAGAAGCCGCTACAACAAATAAGGCGGCAGAGGCACCAAGTCCTGAACCAGCACCGCTTCAACAACAGGAACAGGCACCAATGCAGCAGAATATACCACAACAGCAGGCAATGCCACAAGGTATGCCACAGCAACAGGTGGCAATGCCACAGGGAATGGTACAACAACCAATGTATGGTATGCCAATGCCTGATGTAAATGTGCAACCTGTTCAATTTCAACAGTTTAACCAGGCAATTGTTCCACTGAATCAGCAGGAGAACATTGATTTGATTATGGATGTTCCTTTGGAGGTTACAGTTGAACTTGGAAGAACTAATAAATCAATTAAAGAAATATTAGACTTTTCACCGGGAACAATTATTGAGTTAAATAAGCTTGCAGGTGAACCAATTGACGTTTTGGTAAACGGAAAATTCGTTGCCAAGGGAGAAGTTGTTGTGATTGAAGAAAATTTCGGTATTAGGGTGACTGAAATTGTAAAATAGTAGTAGAGGATAAGGAGAGAGGATTATGGCTAAGAATGTTTTAATATGTGATGATGCAGCTTTTATGAGAATGATGATTAAGGATATTTTGACTAAAAATGGTTACAATGTTGCGGGGGAGGCTGAAAATGGTTTAAAGGCCGTTGAAAAGTATAACGAAACAAAACCAGATTTAGTTATGATGGATATTACCATGCCAGAGATGGATGGTATTCAGGCTTTGAAGAAAATCAAAGAAGCAGATCCAAATGCAACTGTTATTATGTGTTCTGCGATGGGACAGCAGGCAATGGTTATTGAGGCAATTCAATCTGGTGCAAAAGATTTTATTGTAAAACCGTTCCAGGCAGACCGAGTATTAGAAGCAATTAAAAAAGTGGTGGGCTAAATATGTTTTTTATTCTTTCAGTTATGGGAAATTCATTTGAGAATTTTATACAGTTTTTATCTCTTATTGTAGTGTTTATTTTACTACTGGTTGTGGTATACTTTGTTACCAGATGGATAGGTGGAATGGAACAACGACAATATGGAAATAAAAACATTAAAATAATTGAGGGAAGTCGTGTTGGCCCAAACAAGGTAATACAGATTGTACAAGTGGGAAAAAAATTTTTCGTTCTGGGAATTGGTAAAGACGAAATTTCATATTTAGGTGAGGTGAAAGAAGAAGATTTAACAATTTCTGAGGAAAATATCAAGCCTTTGCCAGATTTTAAAGAGATTCTGGCAAAGGCAAAAGAGAAGATTCCCAAAAATAAAAATAAAAAGTAGAGGTTGGTAAGCATGTTAAAAATGATAAGAAGACTAGGTAGGAATTTGACTAGAATATTTGGACTATTGTTTTGCGTGTGTTCACTGACCTTTTTTTTCGTTCCTGAAAATCATGTGCAGGTTATACATGCAACAGAAGTCGATGAGATTGATGGAAGCGGGAAGTTAGATACAGAAGGTGGAGACGATTTCAACTTGAGTATTTCTACAAATGATGGAAGCACATCTTTGTCAAGCTCGTTGAAAATCTTGATTGTGCTTACTGTTATTTCTCTTGCACCATCTATTTTGATATTGATGACTTCCTTTACGAGAATATTGGTAGTTTTGCATTTTACAAGATCAGCACTAGGTACACAGACAACACCACCGAATCAGATTTTGATTGGATTATCACTTTTTCTGACCTTGTTTATTATGTCTCCAGTATTTTCACAAGTAAATACGGATGCAGTGCAACCGTTTTCGAAAGGAAAGATTACACAGGAAGAAGCTTTTGAAAAAGGGATGGCACCAATTAGAAAGTTTATGCTTGATCAGACGGATCGTAAGGATTTAAAGATGTTTTTGGAGATTGCAGATGTATCTATAGAAGAATTAGATAATTCCGTAGATAATATTCCGACGACTGTAATTATCCCATCATTTATTGTTAGCGAACTCAGGAAGGCATTTATAATTGGTTTCTTAATTTATTTGCCATTTATTATTATAGACATGGTTGTAGCATCTACATTGATGTCTATGGGTATGATGATGTTGCCACCAACGACAATTTCTATGCCATTTAAAATATTATTATTTATCATGGCTGATGGTTGGGGATTAATTATTGGAGAGGTCGTCAAGTCATTTTATTAGCAAATAAGAAAGAAGGAGATAGAGTATGACCGAAGATACTGTCATTAATATTACAATGGCTACAGTATGGTTAATTGTAAAAGTTTCTGCACCGATGTTATTAGTTTCATTGGTAGTCGGATTGTTGATTAGTATTTTTCAGACAGTCACATCTATACAGGAACAGACACTTACATTTGTACCTAAATTTTTAGCGATTTTAGTAACTATTGTTATATGTGGTAATTGGATTATGAATTGTATTACTACATATATGACTGAATTATGTAAAAATTTCAGTGTTTATATTCAGTAAACACGGTGATGAAAATAAGAAGAAGGTCGCCAAAATATGAATTTTACAATTGAAAATTTAGAATTTTTTCTGTTGATTTTAGTTCGCATCTCAGGATTTATATTTTCGGCTCCTTTTTTTAGTTTGTCGAATATTCCTAGACGAGTGCAAGTGGGACTGAGTGTTTTTATAGCAGTTGTTTTATATGAAAGTTTAGAAAAAGACACTTTAGTTTACAATGGTGTAATTGAATATGCGGGATTGGTAATTTCAGAATTTATGTTAGGACTTATAATGGGATTTATTATGAGTTGTTGTATCTATATTCTTAGTTTTTCAGGACAGATTATAGATATGGAAATTGGTTTTTCTATGGTTAATGTAGTAAACCCTACTGCTAATATGTCTACAACAGTTACAGGTAATTTATACACATACTTTATTATGTTGTTACTGCTTGCAACTGATTTGTACAGATATATTTTAAGGGCTATTATAGATGCCTTTTCGTATATACCCGTAGGAAAGGTTACCGTTCATGCTAATCTATATTTAATTATGGTTACCTTTATAAAAGATTATTTTATATTGGGTTTTAGAATTGTTTTACCTATTTTTGGAGCAACATTGATGGTAAATGTTGTATTAGGAGTTTTAGCTAAAGTGGCACCACAGATGAACATGTTTGTAATCGGTATGCAGTTAAAAGTATTTGTAGGACTGATTTTACTTGCTATTGCGGCTAAGTACATTCCGACTGTGGCAGATTTGCTGTATGATGAAATGAAATTGATGGTAAATGAAGTAATAAAAGCAATGTCACCTTAGAAAGTGAGTCATGGGATGGACTTGAGAAAAGATATGATAAATATGAATTATAATCTGCAATTATTTGCAAAGGAAGGTCCTGGAGGTGAAAAAACCGAAGAGGCTACACCTAAAAAATTGCAGGATGCAAGAAAAGAAGGACAGGTTGCTAAAAGTGTAGATATTATAACTGCATTTATGCTTCTTGGATTATTTTTGGGGTTAGAGGTATTTGTTGGCTATATAGGAACTAGATTTCTAACAGCGTTTCGTTCTATATATGGAAGTATTAGTACCATTGCATCTGAAAAGGTAACACAAAATACTTGGGTAAGTATATTGAGAGATGCATTGTTTCAGATTGTAATTATAAGTGCTCCATTGATATTGATTGCTTTTGTAGTTGCGATTGTGTTTAACGTAGCACAGGTAAAGTGGGAACCTACAGCAAAGCCATTACAACCGAAATTTGATAAATTTAATCCTGTGAAAGGAATGAAACGATTATTTTCTAAAGATAAAATTATGGAATTGTTGAAAGCTGTTGCAAAGGTTGGAGTTTTATCTTATGTAGTATATAACGAAATAAAAGACGAGTATGCACTTTTGTTTCAATTTTATTCATATGACATACCAAAAGCATTGGTGGTCATTGGAAATCTTATAATAAATATTGGAATAAAAATTTCAGTAAGTTTTCTAGTGATAGCGGCTGTGGATTATATCTATCAAAAGCGTAAATTTGCGGAAGATATGAAAATGACAAAACAGGAATTAAAAGATGAATATAAAAATTCAGAAGGAGATCCACAGATTAAGGGAAAAATTAAGGCTCGTATGCGTGAAGCCTCACAAAAAAGAATGATGCAGGAATTACCAAATGCAGATGTAGTAATTACAAACCCAACGCATTTGGCAGTTGCTTTAAAATATGATAGAGATTCAGCATCTGCACCAGTTGTCATTGCTAAAGGTGCAGATTATCTTGCAGAAAGAATAAAAAGTGTTGCAAGAGAGAATCAAATTGAAATAGTAGAAAATAAACCTGTTGCTCGAATGTTGTATTACAATGTTGAATTGGAACAGGAGATACCGTCTGAATTATATCAGGCAGTTGCAGAAATTTTAGCTTATGTATATGGTTTGAAGAATCAGACATGACATAAAGTAAGGAACTTTTAGGTTAGGCGAAGAAGGAGGAAAACCTTTATGAAGAAAGCAGATTTAGTATTAGGTATATATTTACTTGCTGCGATTATCTTTTTTATTGTGCCAATCCCATCCTTTCTATTAGATGGGTTACTTGCACTAAACATTGGTATTGCGTTGAGTATTTTGTTTACTGCATTATTCTCACGGGAAGCACTTAGCATGTCAAGTTTTCCAACTTTATTGCTATTTACAACTATTTTTAGAATTTCGTTGAATGTTTCATCTACAAAATTGATTTTATCAAAAGGAGATGCAGGAAACGTTGTTAATACATTTGGTAACTTTGTTGGTGGTGGTAATCTCGTTATTGGAATTATCGTATTTGGTATTTTAATTTTAGTACAGTTTATGGTTATCAACAAAGGTTCTGAGCGTGTAGCGGAAGTTTCCGCTCGTTTTACCTTGGATGCGATGCCAGGTAAACAGATGGCGATTGATGCCGACTTAAATACTGGTGCGATTACAGATGAAGAGGCAAAAGCAAAAAGACAAAAAATACAGGACGAAGCCAGTTTCTTTGGTGCCATGGATGGTGCTACAAAATATGTAAAGGGAGATGCTGTCGCAGGTCTTATTATTACTTTTGTAAATTTAATAGGTGGTTTGGTCATGGGAATCATGATGCAAGGTCTGACTCCAAACGATGCATTATCAAAATATACAATATTGACAATTGGTGATGGCTTATGTAGCCAGATACCTTCACTTTTAATCTCTTTATCAACTGGTATTTTGGTTACAAAAGTATCAAAGGAAGCAGATATTGCGGATGTATTGATTGAACAATTATTTTCCATTCCGAAAGTATTATATATCGTAGGCGCAAGTATGTGCTTTTTGGGAATTGTAACCCCATTATCTACTCCTATTTTTGTAGCCTATGGTGCTGCCTTTTTAGCGGCGGGACATTCTATTAGTACAAAGGTCGGACAAAAGGAAATTGAAGAAGAAGTAAATGCCGATGAGGAAGAAGCAGAGGAAATTCGACGGCCTGAAAATGTGGTATCACTTTTACAGGTTGATCCGATTGAATTAGAGTTTGGATATGGAATTATCCCTTTGGCAGATGTAAATCAGGGTGGAGATCTATTAGACCGAGTTGTTATGATACGACGACAGATTGCGTTAGAGTTAGGTTGTGTAGTTCCTATGATTCGATTGCGTGATAATATTCAGTTAAATCCAAATCAATATGTTATAAAAATAAAGGGAGTACCAGTAAGTGAGGGAGAAATTTTATTCGACCATTATATGGCTATGAATCCTGGATATGTGGAAGAAGAGATAACAGGTATTCCAACCTTTGAACCGTCATTCCATTTGCCAGCAATCTGGATAACAGAAAGCCAAAGAGAGCGTGCGGAGTCAATGGGATATACGGTTGTTGATCCACCGTCAATTATTGCAACACATTTGACAGAAGTAATACGTGGACATTTAGATGAATTGTTGACAAGACAGGATGTACAGAACTTAATTAATAATGTACAAGAGTCAAATAGTACATTGATAGCAGAATTAGTACCTAAGTTGCTTGGTGTAGGCGAAATTCAGAAGGTGTTACAAAACTTATTGCGTGAAGGAATTTCCATACGTGATTTAATTACTATATTTGAAACATTAGCAGATTATGCGCCAACGACCAGAGACACCGATGTCCTGACAGAATATGCCAGACAGAATTTAAAACGTGCGATTTCTAACAAGTATTTTCCTCTCAATGAAATGACAAGTGTGGTAACACTAGATCCAAAAATAGAGCAGGAAATTATGAATTCTGTGAAACAGACGGAACAGGGAGCTTATTTAGCACTAGATCCAGAATTAAAGCAATCAATTATAAATGCATTACAGACAGAGATGACAAAGCTGGAAGACTTGGGTAAAAATCCAATTGTAATTACGTCTCCAATTGTTCGTATGTATTTTAAGAAAATGACAGAGGAGTATTTTAAAGATTTGATCGTTGTTTCTTATAATGAAATTGAATCGAATGTTGAATTACAATCAGTTGGGATGGTGACAGTATAATGGTGATTAAAAAATTTCAGGCAAAAACAGAAGAAGAGGCAATATTGCTTGCGAAAAATGAACTTGGCAAAAATGCTACAGTGATGAATATAAAAACAGTGAAACCTAAGGGGATACAGAAAATGTTTCGAAAACCTAGTGTGGAGATTACGGCTGCGGTAGATGAGGAGCAGGACTACTCTAACGGTGAAGAAATGCTTTCCAAAATGCAGGAGATACAACGTAATATACAGGAGGCGCAGCGTTTAGAAGCAGAAAAGCAAAAAGAGGATGTTTCCCAGGAAGACAATGCAATGACAATTGAAAATAAATTGGATAATTTGCAACAAATGTTAGAAAAACAGATGTTTACAGAAGAAAAAGAAGAAGAGCAAAAGCAGATGATTGAAAAGGAGGAAAAGCCAGTAGCTGAAAGCAAAGCAGATGCATGTATTCGTTTAGTGCGTGAACAGTTGATTAATAATGAGGTCGAAGAAAACTATGCGGATCTTATTTTGGATGAAATTAAAAATACAATTAAAAAAGATACTGCCATTGACCAGATTTTAGCGAGCATTTATCAGAAAATTGTATTAAAATTAGGAAAGACAAATTTAATAAAAGGTGCAGGAGAACAGACAAAGTATATCTATTTTATTGGTCCTACTGGGGTTGGTAAAACAACTACCATTGCTAAAATTGCATCAGATTTGAAGTTGCATAAAAAAGTGAAATTGGCGTTGATTACTTCGGACACATATCGAATTGCTGCGGTGGAACAGCTTCGTACCTATGCAAATATTTTGGGGGTTCCATTAAAGGTTGTATATTCAGATGAAGAAATGAAAAAAGCCAAAGAGGAATATGCAGATTATGATGTAGTATTGATTGACACAGCGGGCCGATCACATAAAAATATGGAACAGACAGAAGATATTGAGAGATTGATCAAGGCTATTCCGGAAGAAATGCGAGATGTATATCTGGTATTGAGTGCGACGACAAAATATAAAGACTTAGTAAAAATTTCAGAAACCTATACAAAGGTTACGAAATATAATTTGATTTTTACAAAACTTGACGAAACATGTTGTATCGGAAATATATTAAATGTTAAGATGCTTACCGGAGCTGCATTGTCTTACTCGACTTCAGGACAGACAGTCCCTGATGACATTGAAAAAATCAATCCACAAAAAATTGCGAAGCAGTTGTTGGGAGGTCAGTAACGTATGGACCAGGCAGAACAGTTAAGAAATGTTATTAAGATGCATCAATCGGTTTCTATGACTTCCCGTGTTATTACGGTCACCAGTGGAAAGGGTGGAGTTGGAAAAACAAGCCTTTCTGTGAACTTGGCATTGCAATTGCGAAGACAAGGAAAAAAAGTCATTATTTTGGATGCTGATTTTGGTTTGGCTAATATAGAGGTAATGATGGGGGTAAGACCAGCCGCTAATTTGGCTGATTTAATGTTTCGAGGGAAAAGGCTAAAAGATATTATTACAACTGGACCAGAAGGGGTAGGATTTATTTCGGGAGGTTCGGGGATTAAAGAGCTTGCCAGTATGACAAGAGACCAGCTTTTTTATGTAATGCAATCACTGGCAGAATTAGACAGTATTGCAGATGTGATTATTATTGATACTGGTGCAGGAATTGCAGATTCGGTGTTGGATTTTGCGGCAGCGAGTGAGGAAATCTTGCTTGTTGTGACACCAGAACCGACCTCGATAACAGATGCGTATGCATTGTTGAAAACATTGAACAATACACAGGAATTTCAATCCTCAAAAACTGAAATCAGATTAGTAGCAAACCGTGTGAAAAATCAGCAGGAGGGGCAGGAAATTTTTGATAAAGTAAGTATAGTAGCAGAAAAGTTTTTGAACATCAAATTGGAGTTTCTTGGCTACATTTACAATGATGACTGTGTATCAAAATCAATTATACAACAAAAGCCCTTATTGATGGCGTATCCCAATTCACCAGCAGCAAAATCAATTATACGTTTTTCTGATACGTTGGGTGCAAATACGACAAATTCAGAGGCAAGTGAGAAGGGCATCAAAAAGTTTTTTACGACATTAATCCATGCAAGGATGAAAAAATAGTTGTTTGATTTGTACTAAGGAGGTAAGCATGAGAGAACAGGTTATTAATATAGGGGACAAAGTAGAAATGTATCGAATTAGTGCTCAACTTGATGAAAATGAGGTGAGACGACAGTATATTAGTCAGTTAATTGATTATACAGAAGATGACCAGATTAAACTGGCGATGCCAATGGAAGGCAGCCGAATGGTTCCATTGACTGTTGGTGATTTGTATGAAGTATGTTTTTATACTTCAAATGGGTTGTTTCAGGCACAGATTGAAATTGTAGATCGCTATAAAGAAAATAATATTTTCCTATTGGTTGGTGAATTTCAATCAGATTTAGAAAAGTGCCAGAGAAGACAATATTATCGTTTGGAAAAAATCATAGATATTGATTATCGAAATTATACAAGAGAAGAAGAAATCCTGGAACGTCGTTTGCGGATGAACGATTTTGCAAATGAGGAAGCCCGACTGAGTTGTAAAAAGATTTTAAATGAAGTAAGAAGCAAATGGCTGCTTGCTACGATAACAGATATAAGTGGTGGTGGTGCTAGATTTAATTCATTTAATTTACATAAGAAGGGGGCGTTGCTTTATCTGCGTATTCCAATTAGCCAGAATGAGGACACAAAGATTTATGAATTAAAGGCAGAAGTTGTAAAAAGCGATATTTTGCCAAAGCGAACAGATTTTTATGAAACAAGAGTAAAATTTGTAGATATTGACAGAGATGAAAGAGAGCAGATTGTTCGGTTCATTTTTGAACAGGAACGAAAGATGCTTCGTAAGGGTATGTTGTAATTCTTCAAATACGGGAAGAGGGAGAGTTTTCATGAAAAAAAATATTTTGATTGTAGATGACTCTGCACTTATGAGAAGGGTGTTATCTGATATAATTAACAAAGATGATAGATTTTGTGTGGCAGATGTTGCAAGAAATGGTGAAACAGCACTTGCCTTATTAAATGAAAATCCGCAGAAATATGATGCGGTACTTTTAGATTTTTTTATGCCAGATATGAATGCAGATGAGTTGTTATTACATTTGGATCTTAGAAGGATGAAAGCAAAGGTAATTGTAATTAGTGGTATTATAAAGTCGGATGCAATGGAGATTATTCACGCTCTAGAGCATGGAGCATTTGATTTTGTTACAAAGCCAGAAAATTTTGTAATAGCAAAAGAAAAACATTTTGAAGAAAGATTATTACAATGCATCGAATTGGCGACTTCTCAAGAAGAAACGATGGGAGTAATGCAAAAAAGCACTACAGTGAAAAGACCATTAAGAAGAAAAAAGCCAATTTCAATAAATTCAATTACGAAAGGAAACGGAAAGGGGAGTGTTCGAGGGGGAAAGTTAATTGCTTTGGCGTGTTCAACTGGTGGACCAAAGGCATTGCATCAAGTGATACCAAAATTACCACCTAATTTAGCCGCACCGATGATTGTTGTCCAGCATATGCCAAAAGGATTTACAAAATCTTTAGCAGAGCGCTTGGATGAAATGAGTCAGTTACATGTGAAGGAAGCTGAAGATGGGGATGTTTTGAGTAAAGGAACTGTGTATATTGCAAAAGGTGGTTCCCAATTACGAGTTGACAGCAAAGGCGGAAAAAAGATTTTAAGGGTTACAGAGGAAGCTGCAAGAAATGGGTTAAAACCTTGTGCAGATATTATGTATGAATCACTGGTAGAAAGTGATTATGAGGAAATTGTCTGTGTTGTTCTTACCGGAATGGGTGGAGATGGCACAGAGGGTATTAGACAACTTAGCAAAAAGAACAATATTTATTCCATAACGCAGACTGCGGATACATGTACGGTATATGGAATGCCAAAAGTATTTTATCAGAGTGGATTAGCAGATGAGATATTACCGTTACAAGATATTGCAGATGCGATTAGGAAGCATGTGGGGGTGCAGTAAGATGGATGTAAGTCAGTATTTAGAGATTTTTATCGATGAAACAAAGGAACATTTGCAGAATTTAAGTGATCAGTTGATGATTTTGGAACGAGAACCAGATAATACAGATACCATTAATGAAATTTTCCGTGCAGCACATTCATTAAAAGGTATGGCTGGAACTATGGGATATAAAAAAATGCAACGTTTGACTCACGATATGGAAAATGTATTTTCAGAAATCCGTAATGGGACAATCAAGGTGCAGCCAGCAATGGTAGATGTATTATTCCGTGGTTTGGATGCCTTAGAGGGCTATTTGGATGTTATCATTAATTCCGGTGATGAGGGTGATGAAGAAAATGATGATATTATCAACGATTTGAATTCATTCTTAAATGGTGGAAGTGGTGACCAAGCTGCTACAGCTACTAAAAAAGAAGAAAAGACAGAAAAGAAAGAGACTGCTTCTACTGCCTCTGATGATGATTCGGTATTTAAAAATATGCAGGTTGCAGATTTTGAACAGCATGCGATTCAAAAGGCAAAAGATGAAGGACAAAATATTTATGGAATTCGTGTTGTGATAGACGAAAATTGTATTTTGAAGGCTGCAAGAGCATTTTTAGTATTTAAAGCATTAGAAGATATTGGTGATGTAATCAAATCAATTCCAGATGTACAGGATATTGAAGATGAAAAGTTCGAACAGGACTTTACTGTATTGATTATTACTAAGGAAGATATTGAGGCTGTAAAGAGTACAGTGTTAAGTATTTCCGAAATCTCAAAAGCAATAGTTGAAGTATTTGATTTAGATTTAACAGTGGAGCAAAATATTGAAAAATCAGATGCAGCTACTACAACACAGACTGCAACTGCAAAGAGTGGTACAGCAACAGCGACTGCACCAGCTAAAAAGGCAAAGACAAACGAAAAGAAAACAGGAGGAAAGCCTGTTGTCAATCGTTCTGTCCGTGTAGATATTGAAAAATTAGATGTGTTAATGAACTTAGTTAGTGAGTTGATTATTGCAAAGAATGGTTTAGTATCTTTAAACGCTGGAGGAAGTCGAGAAGCTGGAAAGAGCAATAGTAATTTTAATGAACAGATTGAATATCTGGAACGAGTTACAACAAATCTTCATGAGTCAGTTATGAAAGTTCGTATGATGCCAATTGAAAGTGTTGTTAATAAATTCCCACGTATGATTCGTGACTTATCTAAAAAGTTGGATAAAAAGATGGAATTATATATGACAGGTGAAGAGACAGAATTGGACCGTACAGTTATTGACGAAATTGGAGACCCATTGATGCATTTACTTCGTAACTCTGCTGACCATGGTTTGGAGAGCAATGAGGAACGTGTAAAGGCAGGTAAGCCTGAAGTTGGTTCTATTTTCTTAGATGCTTATCAGGATGGAAATAATGTTGTAATTGAAGTACGTGATGATGGTGCTGGTATTGACTTAGAAAAAGTTAAGAGAAAGGCCATCGAAAAAGGAAACATTACAGAAGAACAGGCAGAGACCATGACTGACAATGATTTGATTGCATTGTTATTTAAGCCAAGCTTTTCTACCGCAGATAAGGTTACAGATGTATCTGGCCGAGGTGTTGGCCTAGATGTTGTAAAGAGTAAGATTGAGGGACTTGGTGGAGACATTGAGTGTAAGACTGTAAGAGGAGAAGGAAGTACATTTACAATTCGACTTCCATTAACATTAGCAATTATTACTGCATTAATGGTTGAATTAGGGGATGAAAAATATGCAATTCCTTTGGGCAGCATTCAAACAATCGAAGATATTCCTTGCTCTGACATAAAATATGTACAGTCTAGTGAGGTAATCAATCTGAGAGGTACTGTTATTCCATTGATTCGTCTGGACAGCATTCTTGATGTAGAACCAAGAGCAGAGCAACCAGAAAGTCTGACGGTTGTTATCGTTGCAAAGGGTGAAAAGTTAGCAGGTCTTGTAGTAGATAACTTAATCGGACAGCAGGAAATTGTTATTAAATCAATCGGAAAATACATTAATAACAATAAGATTATCAGTGGTGCTACAATACTTGGTGATGGTGAAGTTGCATTGATTATTGATGCAAATACGTTAGTCTAAGGGGGTCATGAATATGGAAACAGCAAATAAGAATGAACTAAATACAGCAGTTTCTTCTGAGGGAAAACAGTACATAGTTGTAAAATTGGGAAATGAGCAGTATGGTATTGATATTCAATATGTAGATAATATTGTGCGTATGCAGAATATTACAAGAGTACCTAAAGCACAGCCATATTTTAAGGGTGTTATAAATTTACGTGGTGAAATAATTCCAGTTATGAGTTTACGATTAAAATTTGGATTAGAGGCAGACGAATTTACCAGTGCTACAAGAATTATCATTATTAAATTAGAAGCACAGGCAACGATTGGTATTATTGTTGATGAAGTAAAAGAAGTAATAACTTTAAACGAAGAAGAAGTAGAGAAGCCTAGCTACAATGAGAGTGATGAAAAGTCAACATTTTTATATGGAGTTGGAAAGCATGGCGGAAGTTTAATTTCTCTATTAAATATTGCTGGTGTAATTATAGAAAAGGAAAAAGATAAAGAGAAAGCAAATGCGTAAATGGGGTGATGGATATGTCAACTCAGAAAAATTTTGAAGGGTTGAATGATATGAATGGAATGTCCTATGACGTTTTGCGTGAAGTTGGTAATATAGGTGCGGGCAATGCTACAACAGCATTGTCCCAACTTATACATTCTAAGATTGATATGACAGTTCCCAAGGTTGAATTGTTAGACTTCCCAGAATTGTCAGATGTTGTGGGATCAGCGGAAAAGACAGTTGTTGGTATATTGTTAAATTTGACTGGTGATGTGAGTGGAATGATGATGTTTATGATAGATTATTCTGCTGCGCGTCATTTAGTGAATAGACTAATGGGAGAAAATGCGTCCACCACAGATGGATTTTCTGAGATGGATTTGTCTGCATTAAAAGAAATTGGCAATATAATTGCGGGTGCGTATTTATCGGCACTTTCTTCATTGACTAATTTGAAAATCGTTGAATCTATTCCTTATATGGCAATAGATATGGCTGGGGCAATTTTGAGTGTTCCAGCGATTGCATTTGGGGAATTAGGAGATAAAGCATTGTTGATTGAGTCAGAGTTTAATGAAACAGACTATTCTGTAAATGGTTTCTTTATTTTGATTCCAACAGAGGAATCATATGAAAAGATTTTATCTTCTTTGGGAATGTAGGTGAGTGATAGTGGGGAATATGATTAGAGTTGGAATGGCAGATTTGAATATTTGCTCATCTCCCGATGCAATAACAACTCTTGGTCTGGGGTCCTGTGTTGGAATTGTTTTATATGATGCTACTTTAAAATTGGCAGGACTGGCACATATAATGCTGCCAGATAGTACACAGATTAGGAGCAATTCTAATGTTGCTAAATTTGCAGATACAGGAATCGATGCATTGATTCAATTGATGGAAAAAAATGGTGCACAAAAGCGACGTTTGATAGCTAAAATTGCGGGCGGAGCGCAAATGTTTGCGTTTTCTTCTGAAAACTCTATGTTGTGTGTTGGAAAAAGAAATGTTGAGGCAACAAAAAAGAAATTAGAAAGTTTAGGTATTAAGATTATAGCGGAAGATACAGGGGATTCTTATGGACGAACAATCGAGTTTTATCCAGAAACAGGAGAACTTTTAATAAAGACAGTTGGAAAAACACAAAAAATAATATAGAATAGAATTGTTCAGAAAAATAGAGGAGCGATAAGGATGAAAATTCGGTTTATACCTGCTGGGGTAACGTTATTAGCAGGAGCCATAACCTGTTTGATTTGTCTAATGCGTGATTATGATGTTACATATAGTTTGGAAGTGCTGTTAGTGGTGCTGATTATATTTGCGTTGATTGGTATGAAAGCACAACGTGTCATCATCAATGTTATGCGTGAGCAAAAGATGCAGGAAGAAGAAGAGATTCGTATGGCAGAATGGAAAGAGACAGAAAGATTACGACAGTTAGAGGAAGAACAGGCAACAGAGGATGACTTGGAAGAAAAGGACGAGTTGGAGGAAGAAGAGGAGTCATAATGAAGGAACATCCAATTCGTATGGAGGAAATACATGAACGAAGAGAGTAGAAATAAATTGTGGGAAGAATATGCCAAAGAACATTCTCCACAAATTAGGGAACAGATTATAATTGAATATGCAAATTTGGTTAAAATTGTGGCAGGTAGATTGAGCATGTATTTGGGATATACTGTAGAATATGATGATTTAGTAGGCTATGGTACATTCGGATTGATTGATGCGATTGATAAATTTGATTTATTAAAAGGTGTAAAGTTTGAGACGTATGCAAGTTTGCGGATTCGAGGGGCTATTTTGGATCAGATCCGAAAAATGGACTGGATACCAAGAACATTACGTCAGAAGCAAAAAAAGATTGATCAGGCTTATCAAAAATTGGAGTTAGAACATGGAAGAGCAGGCACAGATGAGGAAGTTGCTGAAGAGATAGGAATTACGGCAGATGAGCTTGCAAATTGGCAAAGTCAGACTAAGGTTACGAATTTAATTTCATTAGATGAATTTTTAGAACAGGGGGCAGAGGTTCGAGTAGATACAGATGCTAGTTCTCATTTCGAACAACCTGAAAGAGTAATGGAACGAGAAGAAATGAAAGAAGTTCTGATACAAACCTTAGAAAAATTAACAGAGAATGAAAAGAAAGTGATTACATTATATTATTATGAGGACCTGACATTAAAGGAAATCAGTCATATTTTAGAGGTTTCTGAGTCTAGAGTTTCACAGCTTCATACAAAAGCATTGCAAAAAATGAGACAGAAACTGGGAAGTAATATGGAAATGTTTTGGTAGGTAATAAGTGATGAGGGGGTGGGAAAATGCGTTATAAAAACGGATTTTTTCAAATTGTTCACAAAGAGGATGGAACTTATCTAAAGTTTTTTCCACCAGTAGAAAATGGGGAACCAATTAATTTAGATGATATTTTGTTTTACTTACATCGAATCAAATTAGATGAGTTTGATGTAAAGGAATTAAAACATGTTGTGGATCAGATTGGAAAAGAGCCAAAGGAGTATAGAGTATCCACAGAAAAAGTGTATGCAGAGAATGAATATATGCGTTTGGAAGTTAATCCAAAGAAGACTAAAGTGATAGCGAGGTTTTATCCACCTTCAAATAAGGGAAAATTAATTTCAAGAGAAGAAATTATGAGTGATTTAGAGCATAATGGGATAAGACATGGAATTATAGAAAGAAATATTGATATTTATTTGAAAGCCAGACAGTTTTGTACAGATTTTGTAATCGCAAAGGCAACTTTACCGATACAAGGAAAGGATGCAAAGATTACATATCATTTTGAGGTTGAAAATACATTTAAGCCAACCATTAAAGAGGATGGTAGTGTTGACTTTCACCAAATTGACAATATTAATCATATAGAAGAAGGTGCATTACTTGCGACGTTAGAGCCTGCAGACTTGGGAAAACCAGGAATTGATGTATCTGGTGAGCCGATAAAACAGGCAAAAGTAGCAGTAAAAACCTTAAAGCATGGACATAATATTCATTTGTCAGATGACAATACAAAAATGTATAGTGATATAGCAGGTCATGTGTCACTAACGGGAGATAAAGTTTTTGTATCGAATACATATGAAGTACCTGCGGATGTTAGTACGACGACAGGAGATATTATGTATGATGGTAATGTACATGTAAAGGGAAATGTAATTACCGGGTTTAAAATTGAAGCAAAAGGTGATATTATTGTAGATGGTGTTGTAGAAGGTGCTACGTTAATAGCAGCCGGGCAAATTGTTTTGCGACGTGGTATTCAGGGTATGAACAAAGGTATTCTGAAAGCAGGAGCAGATATTGTTACGAAGTTTATTGAAAATTCAGAAGTAACAGCAGGCGGAAATATAACAACAGATGCAATTATGCATAGTAAAGTGCAAGCCAAGGGAGATATTATTTCGACTGGTAAAAGAGGCTTAATCATAGGAGGAAGCGTTTTGGCAGAAGGAAATATATCCATGAAAGTTGCAGGCTCTACGATGGGAACAAAAACCTTGCTGGAGATAAGTATGGACCCAGCATTAGTAGAGGAGTATCAATCGCTTGATAAACAAATTGTAAATATGACAGAAGAAATTGAAAAGTTTAATCGTACGATAGGAGTTTATGCCAATAAAGTAAAAAAAGGAGAAAAGATTCCTGAGGACAAGATGAAACAATTTCAGATTGCAAAGAAGAGCGTTGCTCTATTAAAAGACAATATTAAAAATGCAGAGGAGCGTTCGGAAGAACTTCGCGAGGAAATGGAAGCACATAGCCATGGAAGAATTAAAATCTCTAGTATCGCATATCCTAGTGTGAAAATAGTGATTGCAGGTGCCAGCTATTTTGTCAGAAGTGAAATGCATCGTACACAGTTTGTAAAGGATAGAGCATTAATAAAAACAATGACGCTTTAGAAGGAAGGGAAAAAGTATGCCGATAAGACCAATTGATATGATAAGTATAGCTCCAAGATCGCAGGAAGCATCCCAGCAACAATTGAGTGATCAGAACAAGCTTGCGCATGCGCATGAAAATATGGCGCAACAATTCGGTAAGCATATAAAAGAAAATTCTGAATCGGTCATTCAATCGTCCAAAGGCGAAAAAACAGAGTACCGATATGATGCCAGAGAAAAGGGAAAAGGGAATAAAGGAAAAGCTAGGGACGGAAAACAAAAAAAGCAGCAACAGCAAGGCGATGAAAAAACGGAAACACAATTAAATCAAAGTAAGTTTGACATTAAAATTTAAAGGAGCAAAAGATGGGTTATTATTTATTATTAATTGTAGTTGGATTGGCTATTATTATTGTAAGTTTTTTCCTTTCGGAAAAAGTAATGGACAAAAAAGAGATAGCAACTGAGGATACACCTAAGGTAAATGAGGAATATCTGAATCAGTTATTAGAAGATAATAAAAAGCAATTGCAGTCAGAAAGCGAGAAAATCGTAGAAGATACGATTAATACTGAATTAAATCGTGTTGATGAACAACTTGCGCATATTTCCAATGAAAAGATAATGGCAGTAAATGAATTTTCAGAACAATTATTGGGAAAAATTGAAGAAAATCATAAAGAAGTAGTATTTCTATATGATATGCTAAATGAAAAAGAAAACGAAATGAAAGCGTTTGTGCAAGAAATTGATAAATCCAAAGTTGTGTTAGAAGAACTTGCAAATAAGGAATTGGAAAAACAGAAGATGCTTCAACATAAGCGGATCAAGAAAGAACTTGAAAAACAGATGAAGCAACAAGAACAATACGAGAAAGACGAACTGGAGCTAAAACGTTCTGGAGTGTTGGTGGAAGACGAGAACAAAGTGGGGGTTGAAGTAAGTACACCTCCAAAAGCGGAGACACAAATGTCTGCACTTGAAAGAATGGGAAATCAACTGGAAGAGGTTCCATCAGAAGAGGAAAAACCAGTTGTGGAAACACAGGAAGTAGAAGAACAGGAGCAAATGATAGTAACAGAACCGCAGGAAGACGCAAATCAGAATCAAGTGATTTTGAATTTGTATAATGAGGGAAAAAGCATTATGGAAATTGCGAAGCTGTTAGGTAAGGGACAAGGAGAAGTAAAATTAGTAATTGATTTGTTTCAAGGAGCAAGAAGATAAATGAAAACAAAATATTTTTTAAGAGGATTAGGAGCCGGAATTATTTTATCATCTGTTGTATTATTGTTTGGTTCTCCTAAAGATATACTTTCTGATGAAGAAATAAAGCAACGGGCTTTTAAACTTGGTATGATTGAAAAAGAAGATGCACTGGAACAGGTACTAAATAAAAGTGCGACAGCAACTCCATCTGCAATCGCATCAGAGGAACCAGATGTTACGCCTGAAAGTACAGAGTCTTCTGATAGTAAAACATCCAAAGAACAAGGCACAGTGCAGGGAAAGAAAAATTCGCAAACAGCAGAGCCAGCAAAACAGGCAAAGCAGACACAAGTACAAAAATCAAATGCAAGCAATGAATTGGTTGTCGTGCAAATTAAGCCTGGAATGTGGTCAGATGAAATAGCAAAAACATTTTATGATTTGCAGTTGGTAAAAGATGCGGAAGAATTTGATAGTTTTTTGTGTGATAACGGATATGCATCTATGATACGAGTAGGTAGCTATAAGGTGCCAAAAGGTTCTACCTATGAAGAAATAGCAAAAATAATTACAAAATAGATACTATATAAAATAGATAGGTTTAAATACGTTTAACAAAAAAATACTTGCAATTGAAAAAGACATATGTTAAGATTGGATGGTATGAGAAAATACACGTATAGTGATTTCTGTAATGGTGCCAGTTTTGGTTTGGCAGAAAGATGATCTATGCGGAAGAAAAAACCAATGGAGGTATATTATGAGTGTAATTTCAATGAAACAGTTACTTGAAGCAGGTGTTCATTTTGGACATCAAACAAGAAGATGGAACCCTAAAATGGCTCCATACATCTACACAGAAAGAAATGGTATTTATATCATTGACTTACAGAAATCTGTAGGTAAAGTTGATGAAGCTTACAATGCAATTAAGGATATTGTTGCAGATGGCGGTACAGTTCTTTTTGTTGGTACAAAGAAACAGGCTCAGGATTCAGTTAAGACAGAAGCAGAGCGTTGTGGTATGTACTATGTAAATGAGAGATGGCTAGGTGGTATGCTTACTAACTTTGAGACAATCAAAGGTAGAATTGCAAGATTAAAGAAGATCGAAGCTATGTCAGAGGATGGAACATTTGATGTTCTTCCTAAAAAAGAAGTTATTCAGTTAAAGAAGGAATGGGATAAACTTGAGAAGAACTTAGGTGGTATCAAGGATATGAAGACTATTCCAGATGCAATCTTTGTTGTTGATCCTAAGAAGGAAAGAATTTGTGTACAGGAAGCACATACATTAGGAATTCCTTTGATTGGTATTGCAGATACAAACTGTGACCCAGAAGAATTAGATTATGTAATTCCTGGTAATGATGATGCAATCAGAGCTGTTAAGTTGATTGTAGCTAAGATGGCAGATGCTGTTATCGAAGCAAATCAGGGAGAACAGTTAGAAACAGCTGAAGAAAACACAGACGCTGAGTAAGAATGAAACGATGGAATGCTCATATGGGCATTCCATCATTTGTGCTAGTAAGTAAAGTGATATGTCTGTCAGTTTAAAACAGGACAGGTATGTCAGAAAAGATAAAGATAAAAAGAAATTGTGGAGGTAAATGAGATGGCTATTACAGCAGCAATGGTAAAAGAGTTAAGAGAAACATCAGGTGCAGGTATGATGGATTGTAAGAAAGCACTTACAGCTACTGATGGTGATATGGAAAAGGCAATCGAATTTTTAAGAGAAAATGGTTTAGCTAAGGCTGAAAAGAAGGCTGGACGTGTTGCAGCAGAAGGTATGGTTGCTACAAACATTAGTGCAGATGGAAAGACAGCAGCTATTGTTGAAGTAAACAGTGAGACAGACTTCGTAGCAAAGAATGAAAAATTCCAGACATTTGTTTCTCAGGTTGCAGCTCAGGTTGCAGCTACTTCAGCTACAGATGTAGATGCATTCTTAGAAGAGCCATGGTGTGAAGATGCATCTAAGACTGTAAAAGAAAATCTTGCAAGCATGATTGCTGTTATCGGAGAGAATATGACAATTCGTCGTTTCGCAAAACTTCAGGCAACTGATGGTGTGATTGAAAGCTATATTCACGCAGGCGGAAAGATTGGTGTTATTGTAGAAGCAAAGACAGATGCAAATAGTGATGCAGTAAAAGAATGCTTAAAGAATGTAGCAATGCAGATTGCTGCTTTAAATCCAAAATATACAAGCAGAGACGAAGTAGATCAGGATTATATCGAGCATGAAAAAGAAATCTTAAAGGCACAGGCATTAAAAGAAAAGCCAGATGCTGCTGAAAAGATTATTGATGGTATGGTTATGGGACGTATCAACAAAGAATTAAAGGAAATTTGCTTATTAGATCAGGTTTATGTTAAGGCTGAAGATGGTAAGCAGTCTGTAGGAAAGTATGTTGAGAGCGTTGCAAAGGCAGAAGGTATTGCACTTGAAATTAAGGGCTTTGTACGTTACGAGACTGGTGAAGGAATTGAAAAGGTAGAAAGTGACTTTGCCGCAGAAGTAGCAGCACAGTTAAAGTAATTTTATAGACAAAATCATAAGCCTTTTTTGTCAATCATAATGAGAGACAGAAAGGGCTTATTTTATTTGTGCGTGTAACAAAGCCAGAGTCCACGTATGCATGAGAATTCTAGGTTGATTTTTAATGTTGTTTATATTATAATCGTTAGTGTGTGTGAACAGGGAAAAATAGTTGTGTCATATGCATATAAATGAAAGAAGTGAAGGGATGGTTTTCAATGAGCGATGACAAGCGCAGAGTAAAGAATGCGGAATTAGAGGCACGTCGCAAGCGAGTGAACCGACTAAAGAAAATAATTGTTGCAATTGTGATTATTTGTTTATTGTTGCCTTCGATTTTGTGCTTGACTTTATGGGCGAAAGTGAGTCATTTAGAAAAACAATTAAAATCGTTTACAGAAAACTATAATTTTCGACAACAAAGTATGCAGCAAGATACTGCTCTTGCAGCGAATGTAAAAGATAAAAAAGAAACAAAAGAAGATGCAGAGGATGAAGATAAGGCTTCTGTGGAAGATCAAACGAAGATAACAGGAAAAAAAGTGTATCTGACGTTTGATGATGGTCCTAGTAAAAATACAGAGAAGATTTTAGAAATATTAGATCAATATGATGTAAAAGCAACATTTTTTGTGATAGGGCAAACGGATGAACATTCTAAACAAATGTATCAAAAAATTTATAATGAAGGGCATACGCTTGCTATGCATTCCTATACCCATCAATATCAAAAAATTTACAAATCTGTAAGTGCTTATAAAAAGGATTTAAGTAAATTAAGCGATTTATTATATGATACGGTAGGAATTAGACCTAAATATGTGCGTTTTCCAGGTGGAAGTAGCAATACAGTTAGTAATGTGGATATGAAAGAGATTATTCGTTATATGAATAAGGCAGGATACATATACTACGATTGGAATGTTATAAATGGAGATGCAACAGGAAAAAATTATACAAAAAAAGAAATGGTAGATAGTGTTATGTCTGGCGTGAATCAATATGATAATTCAATCGTGCTTATGCATGATAGCGCTGGAAAAGAAAAAACAGTTGAGATATTGCCAACTATTTTAAAAAAGTTAAAAAAAATGAAAGCGAATGTTTTGGCAATAAATGATACAACAGTTCCAGTTCAGCATATAAAAGCAGATGAAGTAAAATAATAATTAATGAGGATGAGGAGGTGCTTGGATGGGTTTTTTTAATGATTTAAGAAAAGATATATCACAAGCAGTAAATGAGTTACTTCCAGATGAGGAATTTTTCGGATTAGATGACCAGCAGGAAGAAGATTTAGAAATCAAGGACAAAGAGGAAAACGAAAATGAAGTATCAGAGGATGTGGGGGATTTACTTTCTGAATTGGCTGATATGAATGAAGGTGAAGAAGATACTTCTACAGAGGAAAATGAAGAGTCTTTTGACGATAATGATATTATTGCAGCGTTAGAAGAACTAAGTGCTTCCGATACTGATACTGATGTGGATGAAAAGAAAAGTGAGGAAAAAGATGCTTCTATAGAAGAAACAGAAACGCAGGATAATTCGGATACAGAAGTGTTAGAAGATTCGTTAAAGGTAGAGGATATTGAAGAAAAAGATACCGAAGATGATATTCATAAAATGATAGAGTCGCTTCAATCATTTACGGATACATTGATTGAGACGGAAAATCTATCCAATACAGAACTGGATGATGAACTTCCAGTGGAAGATGAAGATCAGAACAATGAGGTGGCGGAAATAGAAGAAGAACTTCCATCAGTGGAGGAAAGCGAAGATATGGATACTCCTGAAGTGGAAGAGGAACCTCTTCCAGAAGTAGAAACTATGGATATACCAGAAGTAGAAACTATGGATATACCAGAAGTAGAAGATGTAGCATTGCCTTTGATGGAAGAAAATGAAGAAGATGTGGCAGTAAATGATATACTTGAGGAAACAAATGTAGAAGACTCAGCAGAAGATAGATTACCACAGGTTGAACTGGAGGAAGTTGCAATTTCTGCATCAGAGCATCAGTTACAAGAGGCAATAGAAGAAGCGATTGAAGAAAGTGAACGGGAAGAAACACTTTCGGAAGTGGATGAATTACCTGAGCCAGAGGTAGATACAGAAAAAACAGAAGCATTTGTGGAAGATTTAGCAGAAGATATTACAGCTATTACAGATACTGCGGATGAAATTGAAGAGGCGGAAAATGCTGTACAGGGTGATGAAAGTGCTGATATAATAGAGCAGGGTTCAGAAGATAATGTTCTTTTAGAAGAAAAAGAACCTGTTGAGGATACTGAACAGAATGAAGTTGAATCAGAAGCAGAGGAAGATGTGATAGAGGAAAATACTGTGGAAGCTGCGCCAGAAGAAAATGAGGCAAAAGTAGAAGAAACAGTAGATATGACATTGCCAGAGGAGAATGAAGAAAATGCATTCTTGGAAGAAGCAAAAGATGAAACACAGGTAGCAATAGAAGATAATAATATAGAAGAAAAGGAAGTAAATATTATGGAAAACAATCTTGAAAATGTAGAAGCAAAGGATGAAGTAACTGTAATTACAAAGGGAACTATTATTAATGGTTCTATTAGTTCAGATGGTGGTTTGGAAATTAACGGTACAATTACTGGTGACGTTGAATGTTTAGGAAAGCTTACAATCAATGGAAATGTAAGCGGTAACTTAAAGGCATCTGATGTAGTTGTAAGCACTCCACGTCTGGATGGCGGTATTGAAAGTAAGGGAGATGTAAAGATTGGCGTAGGAACTATCGTTCTTGGTGATGTTACAGCAAAATCAGCGACTGTTTCTGGTGCTGTAAGAGGTCAGATTGATGTAAATGGACCTGTTGTAGTTGATTCAACAGCTATTGTAAAGGGTAACATTACAGCAAAATCAGTACAGATCAACAATGGTGCTGTTGTAGATGGATACTGTAAGTTAGCTTATGCTGAAGTAGATATTGATAATTTCTTTGATGGAGAATAGAATAATGGGCAAATATAAAAGAGTATTTTTAAAGCTTAGTGGTGAAGCTTTGGCAGGAGAAAAGAAAACAGGATTTGACGAAGCTACATGCATTAAAGTTGCAAATCAGGTAAAACAGTTAGTAGATGATGGTGTTCAGGTAGGTATTGTCATTGGTGGTGGTAATTTCTGGAGAGGAAGAACTAGTGAAAATATTGACCGTACAAAGGCGGATCAGATTGGTATGCTTGCAACGATTATGAATTGTATTTATGTATCTGAAATTTTCCGCTCAGCAGGAATGAAGACACAGGTATTGACTCCATTTACATGTGGAACGATGACAAAGCCATTTTCAAAGGATAGAGCCAATAAGTATTTTGAAAAAGGTATGGTAGTATTTTTTGCTGGTGGAACAGGCCATCCATATTTCTCAACAGATACAGGAGTTGTTCTTCGTGCAGTTGAGATGGAAGCTGAGGTAATCTTACTGGCAAAAGCAATTGATGGTGTATACGACAGTGATCCAAAGGTTAATCCAAATGCGAAGAAATATGATGAAGTTTCAATGCAGGAAGTATTGGATCAACGGTTACAAGTAATTGATTTAACAGCAACGATTATGTGCTTAGAAAATAAAATGCCATTATTAGTATTTGGATTAAATGAAGAAAACAGCATTGTAAATACAGTGAATGGCTCATTTAATGGAACAAAAGTTACCGTATGATTTAAGAAAGATGAAATGGAGGATATAGAATGGAACAGTTTGAAGAGAAGATGAAAAAGTCATTGAATGCTTTATCAGAAGAGTATGCTACAATTCGTGCAGGAAGAGCAAATCCACATGTATTGGATAAGATTATGGTAGATTATTATGGTACACCGTCACCATTACAGACTGTAGCTAATATTTCTGTTCCAGAGGCAAGAGTAATTCAAATTCAGCCATGGGAAGCAAGTTTAGTAAAAGAGATTGAAAAGGCAATCATGGTTTCTGAGTTAGGTATTACTCCAAATAACGATGGAAAGATTATTCGTTTAGTATTTCCTGAACTTACAGAGGATCGTCGTAAGGAATTAGTTAAGGATGTAAAGAAGAAGGGCGAAAATGCTAAAGTTGCAATTCGTAACATCCGTAGAGATGCAAATGATTCTATTAAGAAGCAAAACAAAGCAAATGAAATTTCTGATGACGAAGCAAAGCAGGCAGAAGAACAGGTACAAAAAATGACAGACAAATATGTAGCTGAAGTAGAGCAAATGATTGAGAATAAGTCTTCCGAAATTATGACAATTTAGATTTGACAAGGAGATGGAAATACTCCTTTGTTAGATAGAAAAAATAATAGGCGTATTGTGCCAAAGTGGAAGATCCATATGGCAGGGTACGCCTATTGTGTCATTATCATTGATAGAAGTAGGAGTTAGTCTGAGTAAAGGTTTTGAAAAGATAAGGATGAGAAATACGTATTCAATTGATTGGAAGCGAAAATTGCAGGACAAGATAAAATGAAAGTGAGGAAATGCTACGATGGGAAATGAAAATAAGGTACCTGAACATGTTGCAATTATTTTAGATGGAAATGGACGATGGGCTAAAAAACGTTTTTTACCTCGAAATGTTGGGCATGCACAAGGAGCAAAAGCGGTAGAACAAATTTGTGAGGATGCATGGGACTTAGGTATCAAATATCTCACGGTATATGCATTTTCTACTGAAAATTGGAAAAGACCAGAAGATGAAGTGGCTGCTTTGATGAAGTTACTAAAAAAATATTTAAGTAACTGTTTGGAGCGAAGCAGTAAAAATAATATGCGTGTACGTGTAATTGGTGATATTGGACGGTTATCTCAGGATTTACAGGATCAGATTATTGAGTTAGAGAAAAAGTCTTCTGTGAATACTGGTTTGAATTTCACGGTTGCATTGAATTATGGTGGTCGTGACGAAATGATTCGTGCGATGAAGAATATGTATAAAGAGATTGAGAAGGGAACTTGTTCTGTCGATGATATTACAGAGGAAAAGTTTGCATCTTATCTTGATACAAAAGGCATACCAGATCCAGATTTAATGATTCGAACCAGTGGAGAGCAACGAATTTCCAATTACATGTTATGGCAGATGGCATATGCAGAATTTTATTTTACGGATGTTTTATGGCCAGACTTTAACAAAAAAGAGTTGGAAAAGGCAATTGCATATTATGCACAGAGAGACCGTAGATATGGTGGTATTAAATAGTAACGTTTCAATACCATCATATACAGGCAGTAAGTGTATTGTGTAGAAATGTTCCGTAAGGGAGGATCGTTATGTTTATAGAAAGATTAATTAGTGGTATTATACTTGTTATTTTGACAATTGCAGCCATTTGGGCTGGACACCCTATTTTATTGGGAGTGGTATGTATATTATCGCTAATAGGACAATTTGAGCTGTATCGTGTTTTAAAATTAGAAAAAAGTGTGTTAGGTATAGCGGGATATGTAGCAACCATAGGATATGAATTGCTCTTGTTATTTGATAAAGAAAATTATATTCAGGTGTTCCTGTTGGCAGTGCTACTTGTGTTTATGGCAATCTATGTGATTTTATATCCAAAATATACATTTAAAGAAATTGCTATGACATTTACTGGATTGGTTTATGTAACAATGATGTTATCTTGTCTATATCAGGTTCGTTGCATGAATGGCGGAGTTTATTTAGTATGGATCGTGTTCATTGCTGCGTGGGGTTCCGATACATGTGCCTATTGCGTAGGAAAACTGATTGGAAAACATAAGCTGCCTACGAAATTAAGTCCTAAAAAAACGATAGAAGGATGTACTGGCGGTGTTGTTGGTGCTATGTTAATTGCAGGTATTTATGCATATATATTTAAGGAACCATTAGCAGAGCATGGTTGTTCTGTTGCATTATTTACAATAGTAGGAGGATTGGGAGCAATTTGTTCTCAAATCGGTGACTTGGCTGCATCTGCTATTAAGCGTAATTATGAAATAAAAGATTATGGAACATTAATTCCGGGTCATGGCGGTATTATGGATCGTTTTGACAGTATTTTATTTACTGCACCATTAGCATTTATCTTTTTTACTTTTTTATAATGGCTGCTACTAAAGGCAAAAGTGGAAATACGGTACATTTGTGTAAGAGCTAGATGCTTTTGTCAGCAATATTATTTAGTATAGGATTGCAAATATATAGTTTAGAGATTATACTTTTGGATAGAAATGATTTATAATAAATGCAAAAATGGAAGAAAAAGTAGAGGTGTCATATGAAAAAAATAGCAATATTAGGTTCTACAGGTTCTATAGGAACGCAGACATTAGATGTTGTGCGAAATAATGATGATTTAGAAGTGGTTTCACTTGTAGCGGGGAGTAATATTGATTTATTAGAGAAACAGATTTTAGAGTTTAAGCCCAAGGTTGTATCAGTCTGGGAAAAAGACCGTGCAGAGGAATTGAAAGCACGTTTGCAAAATTGTCAGGTGGAAGTATTATTTGGCATGGATGGAATGACAGCTTGTGCAACGATGGAGGAAGTGGAAATTGTTGTGGCAGCAGTAGTGGGTATGATAGGAATACAACCAACGATTGCGGCAATTAAGGCAGGAAAGGATATAGCACTTGCCAATAAGGAAACCCTAGTAACAGCAGGGCATATCATTATGCCTTTAGTGCAGGAATGTGGTGTGAAATTATTACCAGTAGACAGTGAACATTCTGCAATCTTTCAATCAATCAATGGAGAAAGAAAAAATAAAATTACACGTATTTTATTGACTGCTTCTGGCGGACCATTTCGCGGTAGAAAAAAAGAGGAGCTACAGAATATACAAGTGGAGGATGCCTTGAAACATCCGAACTGGTCTATGGGAAGAAAGATTACCATTGATTCCTCTACTATGGTAAATAAAGGTCTAGAAGTAATGGAGGCAAAATGGTTATTTCAAGTTCCAATTGACGATATTGAGGTTGTAGTGCAGCCACAGAGTGTAATTCATTCTATGGTAGAATTTGAAGATGGAGCAGTGATGGCGCAGCTTGGAACGCCAGATATGCGTTTGCCAATACAATATGCATTATATTATCCAGAGAGAAGACCGCTTCCAGGGGAACGCCTGAATTTTGAACAATTGACGCATCTTGATTTTGAAAAGCCAGATATGGATACATTTACAGGCTTAAGACTTGCTTATGAAGTAGGGAGAAAAGGTGGAAGTTTACCGACTGTATACAATGCAGCCAATGAAAAAGCGGTTGCGATGTTTTTAGATCGTAAGATTGGATATTTGGAAATTATAGATGTAATAGAGTATGCGTTGTCCAAACATAAGTGGATAGCAAATCCAACAGTGGAAGAGATACTTGCTATTGAGCAGGAAGTTTATGAAATGATTGAAAAGAAATGGCCATCTTTATAAAATAAGAAGATGAGGGAGCTTGTGTTTGCGTTGCTATCACAGCTTCAAAGGGTTTAAAGCAACGCGGAAAGAGGTTTGAGATGAATATTATTATTGCATTACTTATTTTTACAGTAATTGTAGTGTTGCATGAATTAGGTCACTTTTTGCTGGCGAAGAAAAATGGAGTAGGTGTTACAGAATTTTCTGTGGGAATGGGTCCTCGTTTATTCACGATTGTAAAAACAGAACAAGGCATGACTTTTAAGTTGGTCCCTTCTCAAAAATATTGTGAAAGTCGTGAGGATTGGCAAAATCATACATGGTATTCTTGGAAATTACTTCCAATTGGTGGATCTTGTATGATGGTTGGAGAAGATGAGGAGAATGACTCAAAGGATGCATTTCAAAATGCTAGTATTTGGGGAAGAATTGCAATTCTTGCAGCAGGACCATTCTTCAATTTTCTTTCTGCCTTTGTATTTTCTGTTATTTTAATTGGTTGTATTGGATATAATCCAGCAATCGTTACCTATGTTTCACCAAATTCCTCTGCGGCTGAGGCAGGAATTAAAGAGGGAGATCGAATTACAAAGATTAATAACAAAAAGATTACAATTGGATCAGATTGTAGTATTTATCTTAGTTTACATGATGTAGGAGATAAGCCTTTATCTGTAAAATATGTAACAAAGGATGGAAAAAAGAAAGAAGCAAAGGTAGATCCGAATTACAGTTATTATCGTTTGGGATATAGTTATACACCATCCAGCATGAATCAGGCATCGGTTTCCAGCGTGGAAGAAAATAGTCCGATGGATAAGGCAGGAGTAAAAGTAGGGGATGTAATTACTTCTATTAATGGAACGAAGCTAAACTCAGTGGAGGATCTTGCAAACTATTTAGAGGCGAACCCACTGACAGAAAAGGATGTTGTGCTTACTTATGAACGAGATGGGAAAGAAAAAGAGGTAACAGTAAAACCATTTTATGCCACAATAAAATCCTTACAATTTTCTACGGCAAAACGAGAAAAAGGTAATATCTTTCAAATTGTAAGATATGGTGGTTCTGAAATCCGTTTTTGGATTGAAAGTACCGTAAAAAGTCTTGGTATGATGATACATGGAAAGGTAAGCAAAGATGATGTTTCTGGTGTAGTTGGTATTGTTGATATGATAGGTAGTACCGTAGATGCAAGTCCAACAGTGGCAGATGTAATGTTAAATCTATTAAATATCGCAATCTTCTTAAGTGCGAACTTAGGTGTTATGAACTTATTACCATTTCCAGCATTGGATGGTGGAAGATTGGTTTTCCTATTTATTGAATTACTAAGAGGAAAACCAGTAGATCGTGAAAAAGAAGGCATCGTTCACTTGATTGGAATTGTATTACTTATGGTATTGATGGTGTTTGTCACCTATAATGATATTGCAAGGATTATTAGTGGACGTTAAATTGGTAAAAAAATAGAAAGAAGTTTCATATGGAATACCCAAAGATGTAATCGTTGGTGTATTGCTTGTGTAGGAAAACAGTTCAGTTTCTGCATAGTGCAGGACTGGGCTGTTTATGTTATAATGGGACTAGAATATAGAGGAAAGAATAAGAAATAATTTATAATAAAAACGGCTAAATAATTTATGGGAAAGGATGGAGAGCCATGGGTGCATTAAGAGAGCAGACAAAGGAAATAAAAATCGGTAATCGGATTTTAGGGGGAAGCAATCCGGTGTTGATTCAATCTATGACGAATACAAAAACGGAGGATGTGAAAGCTACGGTAGAACAGATTTTACGGCTGGAGGAGGCTGGCTGTGAATTGATTCGCTGTGCAGTGCCTACTAAAGAGGCAGCAGTAGCATTAAAAAGTATAAAAAAAGAAATTCACATTCCGCTCATTGCTGATATTCATTTTGATTACCGTCTGGCAATTGCGGCTATGGAGAATGGAGCAGATAAAATACGGATTAATCCTGGAAATATAGGAGATAACCAGAGAGTAAAGGCAGTCGTAGATGAAGCCAAGGCCCGTCAGATTCCAATCCGTGTCGGAGTAAACAGTGGTTCTCTTGAAAAGCATTTAGTAGAGAAGTATCATGGGGTTACAGCGGAAGGAATTGTGGAAAGTGCGTTGGATAAGATAAAGTTAATTGAAGATATGGGCTATGATAATCTGGTCGTTAGTATTAAGTCATCGGATGTATTGATGTGTATCAAGGCGCATGAAATTATTGCAGAAAAAATAAAGTATCCGTTACATGTAGGAATTACCGAATCAGGAACCGTATATTCTGGAAATATAAAATCTTCAGTAGGATTGGGGGCAATTTTATATCAGGGAATTGGAAATACAATTCGTGTTTCTTTATCTGGAGATCCAGTAGAGGAGATTAAAACAGCTAAATTAGTATTAAAAACCTTAGGACTTCGAACAGGAGGAGTTGAGGTAGTATCCTGTCCAACCTGTGGAAGAACACAAATTGATCTGATTGAATTGGCAAATCAGGTGGAGGATATGGTAAAAGATATTCCTTTGGACATAAAGGTTGCAGTCATGGGATGTGTCGTAAATGGACCGGGAGAAGCAAAAGAAGCGGATATAGGAATTGCAGGTGGAAAAGGTGAAGGACTTCTTATCAAGAAGGGTGAAATCATTAAAAAAGTACCAGAAGAACAATTGCTTTCTGCGTTAAGAGAGGAATTATTAAATTGGAAATAGATTGTATTTGGATGACAAGTGCGATTTTATGGTGCATGTAGATAATATTTTTTAGATTGAAATAGAAAACGGTAGAGAATTTAGGATTAAGAGAAAGAGGGATTAACTATGCTTTTTTTTGAAGCATTTGATAATTTAACCGTCAGCAAAGATATGCAGGATTTATTTGAACATGTTGATGTGAAAAAAATGGTGGCTTCCAAAGGGAAAAAACAACTGTCCATATATATAAAGAGTGATCGACTCATTACATTTACAAACATAAAAAAGATGGAGTATCAGTTAAAAAAACAGGTATTTCAGAGTGCAATCAACGATATAGTGTTTGTAGAACAGTATGAATTATCAGAGCAATATACAGCAGAAAAATTGATGCCTATCTATTATGAAAGTTTTTTGCTGGAGTTAAAAGAAAAAAGCATTATTGATTTTGAAATTATTAATACGGCATCCTACGAATTTGTTGGAAATCAATTAATTTTTGACTGCGAACGTAATTTCTTATCCGTTAAACGTTCAGCCGAGTTGAGAGAATATTTTCAAAACCTTTTTTTAGAACGTTTTGGATATGAGGTTCAGGTGGAATTTAAGTATCATGATGCACCGAAAAAAGAAGAAGAGGAAGAATTTTTTGTTCCGTATTTTAGTAAGGAGATAAAGGAAAAAACGGTAGAAAAAGAAAAAACTTCTGAAAAAAAGGTGGCAAAGGAGAAAGAGCCTGCAAAAGCAGAGAAAAAAGAATGGAAACGGTTTGATAAAAGCAAATCTGCCTATAGAAGACTTCCAGACGATCCTGATATTATTTATGGTCGTTCTTTTGAAGGGGATAGTGTACCAATCAGTGAAATTGTAGATGAGATTGGTGAGGTTGTAATCGTTGGAAAGATATTAAGTAAAGAAGAACGAGAAATCAGAAACGAAAAGACCATTGTCATATTTAATGTTACGGATTTTACGGATACCATCACTGTAAAAATATTTGTTAAAAATGAGCAACTAGAGGATATTAGTGGAAAACTTTCCAAAGGTGCATTTGTTCGAATAAAAGGAATGGCAGTGTTTGATCGTTTTGATAAAGAAATTACAATCGGTTCTGTTGTGGGAATTAAGACCATTGGAGATTTTACAACAAAACGAGAGGATCACAGTCCAAAGAAACGAGTGGAACTTCATGCTCATACTCTAATGAGTGATATGGATGCAGTAGTGGATGTAAAGACGATGATTAAACGTGCGAAATCATGGGGACACAAGGCAATTGCCATTACGGATCATGGTGTGGTACAGTCCTTTACGGAGGCAGCCCATTGTCTGGACAAAGATGATGATTTTAAGATTATCTATGGAATGGAAGGATATTTGGTAGATGATGTAAAGGATATTGTGGAAAATGATAAAGGACAAAGTCTGGACGATGCTTGTGTTGTATTTGATATTGAGACAACGGGATTTAGTGCTACAAGAGATCGTATTATAGAAATTGGTGCTGTAAAAGTAATAGAAGGGAAAATTGTAGATAAATATAGTACCTTTGTAAATCCGGATATACCAATTCCTTTTGAAATTGAAAATCTGACACATATTACAGATGAAATGGTTATGGATGCACCTATGATTGATGTAATCTTACCGCAGTTTTTGGAATTTTGTAAAGGATGTATTTTAGTTGCACATAATGCGTCTTTCGATGTAGGATTTATTCGAACGAAGGCAGCAGAGATGCAAATTGAAACGGATTTTACAGTTGTTGATACGGTTGGGCTTGCCAGAATGTTGCTGCCAAAATTGAATCGTTTTAAATTAAATGTAGTAGCAAAAGAGTTGCATGTTTCTTTGGAAAGTCATCATAGAGCGGTGGATGATGCGGGAGCGACAGCGGAAATTTTTGTGAAATTTATCGCAATGTTAAAAGAAAAAGGCATCACCACCTTACTTGATATTAATAAATCGGGAAAATTATCGCCAGAGGTCATTAAAAAGTTACCAACGTATCATGTTATTATATTGGCGAAAAATGAACTGGGACGTATTAACTTATACCGTTTGGTTTCGAAATCTCATATTGAGTATTATAACAGAAGACCGAGAATACCAAAAAGTTTGTTGGAAGAAAACCGAGAAGGGTTAATTATTGGTTCTGCATGTGAAGCGGGTGAATTGTATCGTGCTTTGGTCCGCAAAGAGTCACAGGATGAAATTACAAGAATTGTAAATTTCTATGATTATTTGGAGATTCAACCGATTGGAAATAATGAATTTATGAAACGTTCTGAAAAATCGGACTATGCTGACATTACAACAGATGAGGATTTACAGGAATACAATAAAAAGATCGTAGAGTTAGCAGAACAGTTCCACAAGCTCTGTGTAGCCACTTGCGATGTGCATTTCCTTGATCCTGAAGATGAGGTGTACCGTCGGATTATTATGGCAGGAAAGGGATTTGCAGATGCGGATATGCAGCCGCCTTTATATTTACGAACAACAGAAGAGATGTTGGAAGAATTTAAGTATTTAGGAAGTGAAAAGGCAGAGGAAGTAGTTATTACCAATACTAATAAGGTCGCAGATATGATTGAATACATTTCTCCTGTGCGTCCGGATAAATGCCCTCCGGTCATTGAAAACTCGGATCAGGATTTGCGTCAAATATGTTATGATAAGGCGCATTCTATGTATGGAGATCCACTTCCAGAACCAGTTGAGAGTCGATTAGAAAAAGAGCTTACATCTATTATCGGAAATGGATTTGCCGTAATGTACATTATTGCACAGAAGCTTGTATGGAAGTCAAACGAGGATGGATATTTAGTTGGTTCCAGAGGTTCTGTTGGTTCGTCCTTTGTTGCTACCATGTCGGGAATTACAGAGGTAAATCCGTTACCGGCACATTATTATTGTGAAAATTGTCATTATTCAGATTTTGATTCAGAAGAAGTAAAGGCATATGCAGGAAAGTCTGGTTGTGATATGCCGGATAAACTGTGTCCGGTTTGTGGAGAGCCGCTAATGAAGGATGGACATGAAATTCCATTTGAAACATTCCTTGGCTTCTATGGGGATAAAGAGCCAGATATTGATTTGAACTTTTCAGGAGAATATCAGAACCATGCACATGACTATACCGAGGTTATATTTGGAGATGGACAGACATTTCGTGCAGGAACAATAGGTACTCTAGCGGAAAAAACAGCCTTTGGCTATGTTTATAAATATTTTGAAGAAAAAGAAATTCATAAAAGAAGACCAGAAATGGAACGAATTGCACAGGGGTGTGTTGGAGTAAGAAGAACCACGGGACAGCATCCGGGAGGAATTGTAGTATTGCCAATCGGAGAGGAAATCTATTCATTTACTCCCGTACAAAGACCAGCCAATGATATGACAACACAAACAATTACCACACATTTTGATTACCATTCTATTGACCATAACTTATTGAAACTAGATATTCTGGGACACGATGATCCTACCATGATTCGAATGTTGGAGGATTTGACAGGAGTGGATGCAAAGACGATACGTTTTGATGATGAGAAGGTACTTTCCTTGTTTGCCAATTTGGATGCTTTGCACATTACCGCGGAGGATTTGGATGGTTGTGATTTGGGTTCCCTTGGTGTACCTGAATTTGGTACAGAATTTGTTATGCAGATGCTTCGAGATACACAGCCGAAAACCTTTTCTGATTTGGTTCGTATTTCTGGGTTATCGCATGGAACGGATGTATGGTTAAATAATGCACAGTATTTTATTGCACAGGGAAATTGTGAACTGTCTACAGCCATTTGTACGCGTGATGATATTATGACGTATTTAATTCATATGGGAGTAGAGAATGGTCTGGCATTTAAAATTATGGAAGGCGTACGAAAAGGAAAAGGATTGCAGGATCACATGGTAGAAGCTATGAAAGAAGCGGGAGTACCAGAGTGGTATATGGAATCCTGTCGAAGAATTAAGTACATGTTCCCAAAGGCACATGCGGCAGCCTATGTTATGATGGCATTCCGTATTGCCTATTTTAAAGTATATTATCCATTAGCCTATTATGCAGCGTTCTTCAGTATTCGTGCATCTTCCTTTAACTATGAATTGATGTGTCTGGGAAGAGAGCGTTTAGAGTATCATATGGCAGATTATAAGAGAAGAAGTAATGAGTTGACGGCGAAAGAGCAAGATACATTAAAGGATATGAAACTAGTATTGGAAATGTATGCAAGGGGATTTGAATTTGCACCGATTGATATTTATACAGCAAAAGCCAGATATTTTCAGATTGTAGATAGAAAGTTAATGCCTTCTCTTAGTACAATTGATGGATTGGGAGATAAAGCGGCAGATGCTGTAGTAGAAGCTGCAAAACAAGGAAAATTTTTATCTAGACAGGATTTTAAAAATCGATGTAAAGTTAGTAGTACAGTAACAGATTTAATGGCAGACTTAGGTTTGCTGGGAGATTTGCCAATGACCAATCAGATGTCATTGTTGGATTTTCTGTAAGAGAAGGGGAAGAGTTAAGATTTATTTTTCGATTTTCTTATAGGAGAAATGTTTTAAAGCATAAAAAGGATGTATGCATGATTGCTTTCTAAAAGGAAACGTTTAGAGAGTGGCACATGGCATACATCCTTTTTGTATTTCTTTTATTATCTCATGGCATCCGCAATTTGAACTGCTTGCTCTTTTGTAATAATTGTATTTACGTTTTTAGTGATAGAGGAAGGCAGAATCTTTTTGTCAATGACATAAGCCAATGCTTTTAATTCATCTTGGGAACAAGAAGCACTGTTTTTATAAGTGTTACATTTCTTTTTTAACAGGTCGATTTGTTCCTCCGCCTGATCGGAAGCAGTAGTATCTTCTGTGTTAGAAGCGGTTGTTTGGTTGTAAAGAATACAAGAAAAGTCTAACACAGATAAGGTAGCGTTGGAATTTTTAGGTTTCAATTTGCTTCCAGAAATTTTATTGATCATAGAGAGCAAATTTTTTTGTGATGCCTTTTTTGTAGGGTAAAAACGGTCGGAAACAGAAAAGCAACCTTTATTATAATATTTTCGGATTAAAGTTTCTGTTTTTCGGTATCGAGTGTCCCAAAATCCCTTCTTATAAGCTAAATTTCCAGCTTTTCCCTGTTTAAAAGTATAATTTAACAGTTTTCGGATATCTGTATACATTTGACTGTTAGAACTATTTCCGAAAAAGGCACAAATAAGTTCATGTCCATTTTTATCTTTTGCAGTTGTAATCAAAACAGAACCAGCAGCCTTTGTAGTACCTGTTTTTCCACCGATGATCTGATAGAGAGAAGTATTATAAGATACTTTACCTAAAAATTTATTTGTATTATATATAGTAAAAGCCTTAACCTTTCCAGACTTTGGAACCCGATAACTGGATTTTGCCACAATGGAGCGTATGGTACTATTAGCCATGGCGTGTCGTGCAAGAATTGCAAAATCACTGGCGGTTGTATACGTTTTATTATAATTATCTCCAATATCCAGTCCGATTGGATTGTCTAATACGGTATATGGTAAGGACAGTGCTTTTGCTTTTTTATTCATTGCCTTTACAAAAGAGGCAGTGTTTCCATAAGTTCCACATGCTAATACAATGGCGGCATCAGCGGCAGAAGGTAGCAACAACATATGTAACAGGGAAGAAACGGAATAACTGCTTCCTGTTTTTAGCCCTACTACTGCGGCAGAAGATGGAACTTGTTTCAACATTTTTGGTGTAACTTTAATTTTTTTGGTAGTTTTGCATTTGTCTAAAACTACGAGAGCTGTCATCAGCTTTACGGTGCTGGCAGGATAAATTTTATGTAGTGCATTTTTAGAGAGTAGTGTCTTTCCTGTATTTGCATCCATAATTACATAGGCATGTGCATGTACCGATGGAGCAGAAGCCGCCTGGACAGGAACTGCAGGTGTGCATACATGCAGAGTAAATGCCAATACTAAAAGAAAAGAACAAATTTTTTTCATGTGTTTCATAAATAAGCCTCACTTTCTATGTTATTCATTGCTATTTTGTGTTCCCTCTGTTCCTTAGTATAACAAAAATGTATTAATTTGCAAATTTTTTGATAAGTATGTCACATTTTGCTGCATTCTGTGTTATACTGTTTAAAATACATATAGACAAAAGAAAATATGTAGGATGAACAAGTATACAGAATGAATGAAGAGGAAAACAAGGAAGTCTTAATATGAAAGAGAAAAAAGGATTAAATCAGCAGGAAGTAGAAGAACGGATACGGAAAGGAAAAACAAATGCAGCTTGTGATGTGGCATCAAAATCAGTAAAAGAAATTGTATTTGGAAATATTTTTACTTTTTTTAATGGATTAAATTTGGTGTTAGCGTTATGTGTTGCGTTGGTACATTCCTTCCGAAATATGTTGTTTTTGGGTGTGATTTTCTGGAATGCCGTAATTGGAATTGTACAGGAGTTACGGGCAAAAAAAGTATTGGATCGCATGGCACTTTTAATGGAAAGTAAAGTGTTTGTTTGGCGAGATGGTAAACGTATACAGATCGCTTCGACAGAGATTGTGCAGGATGATTGGATAGAGATTCATGCGGGAGAGCAAATCTGTGCAGATGCACAAGTGTTAGAAGGTTGCTGTGAAGTAGATGAAAGTATGTTGACAGGAGAAAGCGATGCAGTCGAAAAGGTAGCAGGAGATAAATTATTTTCGGGTAGCTATTTGGTTAGTGGAATGGTACTGGCACAGGTTGTTTCTGTAGGTGCAGATAGTTATGCAAATCAACTGGTAAAACAGGCAAAAACCACAAAAAAGACAAAATCAGAAATTCGGGATTCTATTGATAAGATTATTAAAATATTATCCGTATTTGTGGTTCCATTGGGAATTGCCATGTTTATCAAAGAATACTATTTTTTGGATTTGGGATTGAAAGCGGCTGTGGAAAAGACGGTAGCTTCTATTGTTAATATGATACCAGACGGATTGGTACTGTTATCTAGTGTGGTAATGGCGGTAAGTGTGATAAAACTTGCAAGACAAAAGGCGATTGTACAGGGATTGTTCAGCATTGAAAATTTAGCCAGAGTGGATGTGCTTTGTCTGGATAAGACGGGTACGATTACGCAGGGTACGATGGAAGTAACGGATGAAATTATTTTTGAAAAAGAAAAACTGCACGAACGAATTTGTGCATATTTGACAGCCATATCTGAAGATACCAGTACCTCAGAGGCAATTCGTAAAAAATATTCGGAGAAGATTAACTGGAATGTAAAACAAACCGTGGATTTTTCCTCGAAAAGAAAATGGGGTGCGGTAGAATTTGAAAAGGAAGGTACGTTTTTATTGGGAGCACCGGAAATGCTTCTTGGAGAGGCGTATGCAAACTATAAACTTCAGGTAGATCCTTATTTGGAACGTGGAGAGAGAATTCTTGCCTTTGTAAAACTTCTAGAAGGAGATAGTAAGCAAGGGCGAATAGAAAGGGTACAACTTCTGAGTTTTCTTGTATTACGGGATAATCTTCGTCCTCATGTCAAAGAAACATTGGATTATTTTAGGGAACAGGGAATACGTCTTGTATTGATTTCAGGAGATAATCCTAAAGCAGTAATGCAAATTGGAAAGCGAGCAGGGCTGTCGGATGCTGAAAATTATATTGATGCCAGAGAATTAAAAACACCAGAACAGATTGCGGTTGCGGTGAAACGCTATACGGTATTTGGAAGAGTGACACCAGAGCAAAAGAGGGAATTGGTGCAGGCATTACAGCATCAGGGACATACGGTAGCAATGACTGGAGATGGTGTGAATGATGTGCTGGCACTAAAAGAAGCAGATTGCAGCATTGTTATGGGAAGCGGTTGTGATGTGGCAAGAAAAACAGCAAAAGTAGTGTTGGAAAACTCGGATTTCGCTACCATGCCTAAAATTCTGGCAGAAGGAAGAAGGGCAATCAACAATCTGGAACGTTCTGCATCTTTGTTTTTGACAAAGACTACCTTTTCCGTTTTGTTGTTGTTTTTATTTTTGGCAATACAAATTTCATATCCACTGATACCGATACAGATGACATTAATCGGTTCTCTCACGATTGGAGCACCAGCATTTTTGCTTACATTGGAACCCAATTATAATGTGGTATCAGGTTCGTTTCTAAAAAAAGTGTTTGCCAGTGCGCTGCCGACAGGTTTACTTGCCTTAGGCAATGTTGTTGCGATTGTTGTCGCTTCAGGGCCATTAAATTTGTCGGAAGCGGTTATTTCAACGATGACGGTGGTAGGTGTGGCTTTTGCAAATTTAACTTTAGTATTGCGTTTATGTAGACCTTGGAATTGGAAAAAGGTTTCTATGGTATTAATACTATTGACGGGATTGATAGTTGCAGTTTTGTTTGCTGACAATATATTTATGTTTGTATTAATTCCTGCCAAAGGATTGCTTGTTTTGGGAATTATGATGCTTGTGGACATCTTTATTTCCATGTTGATACAAATTTTTTGGAGTATGGAAAAGTATTATAAAAATAGAGGAGGAATAGGAAATATATGAGTAAGGTAAAGTATACATTAGGGAGAGGGCAGTTTCGTACATTACAAGAGGGATTAGAAAAGGAATGGCTTCTTACAAACGGCATAGGAGGATTGGCAAATAGTACAGTGGTTGGAGCATCTAATCGAATGCATAACGGATATCTTACGGTTTCAATGAATCCACCAGCCGATCGTTATACCGTATTATCCAATGTGTGGGAGAGTGTCACCATAGACGGGAAGGAGTATGATTTGGCGGCACAAGAGTATATTGGGTATGAAAAGAAAGGGTATGAATATTTGAACCGTTTTGAGCTGGATATCTTACCAACATACTATTATCAGGTTCAGGATGTTACAATAAAAAAGACAATTAGTTTAGAGTACGGGAAAAATACGGTTGTAGTATGTTATGAGGTAGAAAATGGGATGGAAGAAGCGTCCCTTCATATTACCCCACAATTTAATTGCAAACCATATGGAGTGACGATAGAGGCGTCACAGTTACAATTTGATATGACGCAAGAAGGAGCATTTTTAACGTTAGTGCCAAAAGAACAGGACATGAATATTACATTTTATGCGTCAGAAGGAACTTATGTAAACCGAAGTACATTTCCAACTTCTATGGCAACACCAAATTATTTGGTGGAAGAAAATCAAGTATATTGTATGGATTGTCGTACGGGATTTATGGGAGTAGACAACCATTTTACGCCTTATGACGTTGTAGTTGATTTGCAACCATTTGAAGAAAAGAAATTCTATATTACCTGTACCATTGAAAAAGAAACCGTAGGAGATGGTTTTGCTATTGCAGACCAGTATAAAAAAAGAATGCACAAAATTATGGCACAAACAGGTGAGGATGTCTTTTTGCAAAAACTTGCATGGGCAGCAGATGCGTTTGTAGTACAGAGAAAAGTTGTAGTACCAAAAGAGCAGGAGAAAAAATTGCAGACTTCTACTGCGGACAAAGTAGAGGGAAACACTGCCTATTTGAAAACGATTCTTGCGGGCTATCCATGGTTTATGGATTGGGGAAGAGATACTATGATTGCATTTCAAGGTTTATTGCTACCTACAAAGCGTTTTAAAGAGGCAAGACAGATTTTAGAATCCTTTTCTTGGTTTGTAAAGGATGGAATGCTTCCCAATGTATTTCCCAATAGCAGTAAAGAAGAACCAAGATACAATACGATTGATGCGGCATTATGGTACTTTTATTCGGTATATAAATATTTGGAGTACACAGGAGAGAAAGAAGATTATCAATTTGTAGAAGAAAAACTTTATCCAGCTATGGAGCAAATTATTTCCTATTATAAAAATGGAACACATTACGGAATTAAAATGGATGAGGACGGATTAATCTTAGGTGGAAGCGGAAAAGATCAGTTGACATGGATGGATGTGTTAGTTGGAGACTGGGTTGTAACACCTAGGCATGGAAAAGCGGTGGAAATTAATGCACTTTGGTATAATGCTCTTTGCGTGATGGAGCAGTTGGCAGAACGATTTCATAAGGATGCAAAGCAATATCATGTGTTAGCACAAAAAACGAAAGAGACTTTTTGTGAAAAGTTCTGGAATGAGGAGAAAGGCTGTCTTTATGATTGTATCGAAAAAAGAGAAGATGGCATAGAAATTCCAGATGACAGAATACGACCAAATCAGATTTGGGCAGTATCTCTTCCTTATACAATGCTCTCTAGAGATAGAGAAAAAGCGGTTGTACAGACGGTATATAAACATCTGTATACACCATATGGAATCCGTTCGTTATCACCAGAGGATGCGGAATATAAGGCGCATTATATTGGAAAACTGATTGATCGTGATGGAGCCTATCATATGGGAACCAGTTGGGGATATATTTCAGGAGGTTTTATTACTGCATATTGTAAAGTGTATGAACATAGCAAAAAGGCAGTAAAAAAAGCATTGGAGATGTGCCAATATTTCAGTGATCACATGCAGGATGGTTGTTTGAATGGAATTGCAGAAATCTTTGATGGAGATTTTAGTTGTACCAGTCGGGGATGTTATACACAGGCATGGAGTGTAGGAGAAGTGTTGAGAGCATATAGTGAAGATGTATTACCATACTTACACTGAAAATAAAAAACGAAGAATAAAAAGATGCACAGGGAATAGCCTTGTGCATCTTTTCTATTTACTCTATAAAATTATAATTTTGTACTCCAGTTGGAACAATCAATTACTTTTGTTGCCCAATCTTCATAGAAGTCAGGTTCATGACAGATTAAAACAATACTTCCCTTATATGCCTGTAAAGCACGTTTTAATTCATCTTTAGCATCCACATCAAGATGATTGGTTGGTTCGTCTAACAAAAGTACATTTGTCTCCTGATTAATTAATTTGCAAAGACGTACTTTTGCCTGTTCTCCACCACTTAATACCCGTACCTGGCTCTCGATATGTTCTGTCGTAAGTCCGCATTTGGCTAAGGCAGAACGCACTTCATATTGACTAAGGGATGGAAATTCTCTCCAGATTTCTTCGATACAGGTATTATTTTTGGCACCTGTCATTTCCTGTTCAAAGTAGCCTTTGTATAGATAATCGCCTAAAGTGATCTTACCATGTAAAGGAGGAATCATACCTAAAATACTTTTTAATAAAGTAGTTTTTCCGATACCATTAGCACCTGTAAATACAATGCGTTCTCCTCGTTCCATTGTCAAATTGATTGGAGTGGAGAGTGGTTCTTCATATCCAATGACAAGCTGTTTTGCTTGGAAGATTAACTTCCCAGAAGTCCTTGCTTCTTTAAAGTGGAACTCAGGTTTTGGTTTTTCTTTCATAAGTTCGATTTTATCCATTTTGTCTAATTTCTTTTGTCTGGACATTGCCATGTTTCGTGTGGAAACTCTGGCTTTGTTTCTTGCAACGAAATCTTTTAGTCCTTTGATTTCCTGCTGCTGTCGTTCGTATGCCGCTTCTAACTGTGCTTTCTTTGCAGCGTAAACTTCTTGGAATTTATCATAATCACCAACATAACGAGTTAGTTGTTGGTTTTCTACGTGATAAATAAGGTTGATAACACTGTTTAGGAAAGGAATATCGTGAGAAATTAGAATAAATGCATTTTCATATTCCTGCAAGTATCGTTTTAACCATTCGATGTGAACGGTATCTAAGTAGTTTGTAGGTTCGTCCAGTAATAAAATATCAGGCTTTTCCAGTAGAAGCTTTGCTAATAGAATTTTTGTTCGTTGCCCTCCACTTAATTCTGTAACATCACGTTCTAAGCCTAAATCCATGAGTCCAAGTGCGCGGGCAACTTCATCTACTTTGGAATCGATATTATAAAAGTCATGCATGTCCAGCGAATCCTGAATGACTGCGAATTCATTCATCATTTTTTCTAAATGTTGTTCATCGGCATCTGCCATTTGCGCGCATAATTCATTCATTCTGGCTTCCTGTTCATATAAGAAGGAAAAGGCAGAGTTTAATACATCACGAATGGTCATACCTTTTGTTAAGACTGCATGCTGGTCTAGATAACCTACACGGACATGTTTTGCCCATTCAACGGTACCTTCATCTGGCATAAGTTTACCTGTTATAATATTGAAAAAAGTGGATTTTCCTTCTCCATTTGCACCGATTAAACCAATGTGTTCTCCTTTTAATAAACGGAAGGAGACATCATCATAGATGGCACGGTCACCGAATCCATGACTTAAATGTTCTACGTTTAAAATCATATTTTTTACCATTTCTTTCTGACAATACTTGTCTATTTTATGTTAGTGGTCTCATTGTAGCAAATTTTTATAAAATTGAAAAGTAGATTTTTGTAAAAATGACTTGCTTTTTAGGAAGAACTATATTATAATGACAAAAGAACAAAGGCGTTCTTGGATAGGTGAAGTCTATCCAAGTGCGCCTTTTTTGCTTTGTATAATTAGAAAGCAAAAAGCTCCGCAAGAATGTTTCTATAAACAACTTGTTATCAGGAGCTTGAAACAAAGATGGAATATCGCAACAGATTGTGGCGAAATACAAAAGTATTTCGCTTTCCTTTGCCGAGTGAGTAGCCAATAAATGGTAATGTTGGGATTTACTTTTCATTGGCAATTAGGATGTGATATGATAGGTTGATAAATGTAGAGACAAAATTCTACATTTTCAAATAACGAAGTAAGTAGAAAGGAATGTGTTGCAATGGAAGAATGTAAGAGAAAGACACAAGGTTTATATGATCCAAGATGGGAGCATGATAACTGTGGTATTGGTGCAGTTGTAAACCAAAAAGGTGTTAAGTCACATGCGACAGTAGAGAATGCGTTGAAAATTGTAGAGAATTTGGAGCATCGTGCAGGTAAAGATGCCTCTGGTAAGACTGGAGACGGTGTTGGTATCTTATTACAGATTTCCCACAAATTCTTTAGCGAAGCCGCTAAAAAGGCAGGAATTTCCATTGGCAAGGAAAGAGAATACGGAATTGGTATGTTCTTTATGCCACAGGATGAGTTGAGCAGAAAACGTGCCATGAGAATGTTCGAACTTATTGTTGAAAAAGAAGGATTGAAATTCTTAGGATGGCGTGAAGTGCCAGTAAATAAAGAGGTACTTGGAAAAACAGCCTTAGATTGTATGCCATATATTGTACAGGCATTTATTAAGAAGCCTGTAGGTGTAAAAAAAGGATTAGATTTTGATAGAAAGTTATATATAGCCAGAAGAGTATTTGAAAATTCTTCAAATGAAGATACTTATGTAGTTTCTTTATCAAGTAGAACAATCGTATATAAGGGTATGTTCCTTGTGGGACAGCTTCGATCCTTTTTCCAGGATTTGCAGAACGAAGCTTACGAGTCCGCTATTGCATTAGTACATTCCCGTTTTAGTACCAATACACAGCCAAGTTGGAGAAGAGCACATCCAAACCGTTTTATTGTGCATAATGGTGAGATTAATACCATTGCAGGTAACGCAGATAAGATGCATGCTCGTGAAGAGACCATGGAATCTGAGTATTTAAAAGGGGAGATGCATAAAATTCTTCCTGTAGTAGATCGAAGTGGTTCAGACTCTGCACGCTTGGATAATACACTGGAATTTTTAGTAATGAGTGGTATGGAGTTGCCATTAGCTGTTATGATTGCTATTCCTGAGCCATGGGCAAATGATCGCAGCATGAGCCGTGAGAAGAAGGAATTTTATCAGTATTATGCAACTATGATGGAACCATGGGATGGTCCTGCATCTATTCTATTTTCAGATGGAGATATTATGGGAGCGGTACTTGACCGTAATGGACTTCGTCCATCTCGTTATTATATAACAGATGATGGAAATATCATTCTTTCATCAGAAGTTGGTGTACTGGATATTCCAGAAGAAAAGATTGTAAAGAAAGATCGTCTGCGTCCAGGTAAAATGTTATTGGTAGACACCGTTAAGGGTGAATTGATTGATGATGATACAATCAAAGAAAAATATGCCAACAGTCAGCCTTATGGTGAATGGTTGGACAATAATTTACTTCATTTAAGAGATTTAAAGATTCCAAACAAAAAAGTTGAGGAATATGATATAGAACAGACACAGAGACTTAGAAGAGCCTTTGGTTATACTTATGAAGAATGTAAAAACAGTATTCTTACAATGGCAATGAATGGTTCAGAGCCAATCGCAGCAATGGGTACAGATACACCGTTACCACCATTGTCAGATCGCCCACAGCCATTATTTAATTATTTTAAACAGTTATTTGCACAGGTTACTAACCCACCAATCGATGCATTGCGTGAAAAGATTGTAACATCTACTTCTGTTTATATTGGTAGTGCAGGTAATATTTTGCAGGAACGTGAAGAAAACTGTCAGGTTATGCGAATTGACAATCCAATTTTGACAAACACAGATATGCTCAAAATTAAGATGATGAATGTAAAAGGCTTTAAGGTGGAAGTAATTCCAATCACTTATTACACAGCTACCTCTTTGGAAAAAGCCATTGATCGTGTCTGTATGGAAGCAGATCGTGCTTACAAAGATGGTGCAAACGTATTAGTATTATCAGATCGTGGTGTGGATGAAAACCATGTTGCTATTCCTTCTTTGCTTGCTATTTCTGCTTTACAGCAGCATTTGGTTCGTACAAAGAAGAGAACAAAGTTGTCTATTATCCTTGAAACAGCAGAGCCAAGAGAAGTACATCATTTTGCAACATTGATTGGTTTTGGTGCCAGCGCAATCAATCCATATCTTGCATTGGATACGATACGCGAAATGGTAAATACCGATATGCTTGACAAAGATTATTACGCAGCCGTAGAAGATTATACGAATTCCATTAAGAATGGTATCATAAAAATCGGTTCTAAGATGGGTATTTCCACCATTCAATCTTATATGGGTTCTCGTATTTTTGAGGCGATTGGTATCAATGAAGAAGTTATCAATAAATATTTTTCAGGTGTAGTAAGCCGTGTGGGTGGTATTGGTATTGCAGATATTGAGAAGCAAATTGAAACATTACATTCACAGGCATTTGATCCATTGGATCTTGGCATGAATTTGGAACTTGAAAGCAATGGTACACATAAATCAAGAAGTGGTAAGGAGAAACATCTTTATAATCCACAGACCATTTATTTGTTACAGAAAGCTACAAGAGAAGGAAAATATGAAGTATTTAAAGAATACTCTGCATTGATGGATCAAGAGGAAAGCGAGAGTAACCTTCGCGGATTGATGGACTTTAATTATCCAGAAAAAGGTGTTCCAATTGAAGAAGTAGAAAGCGTAGAAGATATTGTAAAACGTTTTAAGACGGGTGCTATGTCTTACGGTTCTATTTCAAAGGAAGCACATGAATGTATGGCAATTGCCATGAACCGTTTGGGTGGTAAGTCAAACAGTGGTGAAGGTGGAGAAAGTCTGGACCGTTTAGTTACAAAGGGAACAAGTGAAGATAGATGTTCTGCCATTAAGCAGGTTGCGTCTGGTCGTTTCGGTGTAACTTCACGTTATTTGGTAAGTGCAGACGAGATTCAGATTAAGATGGCACAGGGAGCAAAACCTGGAGAAGGTGGACACCTTCCAGGAAAGAAAGTATATCCATGGGTTGCAAAATGTCGTAATTCAACAACTGGTGTAGGTTTAATTTCCCCACCACCACATCATGATATTTATTCAATCGAAGATTTGGCACAGTTGATTTACGATTTGAAAAATGCGAATAAAGATGCCAGAATTTCTGTTAAGCTTGTTTCAGAAGCTGGTGTAGGAACCATTGCAGCAGGTGTTGCAAAGGCAGGTGCAGGCGTAATCTTAATTTCAGGTTATGATGGTGGTACTGGTGCAGCTCCAGAAAGTTCTGTTCACAATGCAGGTCTTCCTTGGGAGTTAGGTTTGGCAGAAACACATCAGTCATTAATCATGAATGGATTACGTTCAAAAGTTGTAATTGAAACAGATGGTAAGCTTATGGATGGTCGTGACGTAGCTGTAGCTGCTATGTTAGGTGCAGAAGAGTTTGGATTTGCTACAGCTCCATTGGTTACTATGGGTTGTGTTATGATGCGTGTATGTAACTTGGATACATGTCCAGTTGGTATTGCTACACAGAATCCAGAGCTTCGTAAACGCTTCCAGGGTAAACCAGAGTATGTAGAAAACTTTATGCGTTTTGTTGCACAGGAATTGCGTGAATATATGGCAAAACTTGGTGTTCGTACAGTAAATGAATTGGTTGGTAGAGTTGATTTATTAAAGAAAAAAGATGCTGCTACAACAAAGGGACAGGCAATCAATCTTTCAAAGATTTTGGATACTACTTATGTTAGCGACAAACACCAGTGCTTTAATCCAACCGATATTTATGACTTCGAGTTAAATAAAACAATTGATGAGACTGTATTATTAAAAGAGTTTGGACCTAAGATTGATAAAAAACAAGGAGGAAAAACTAAGATTACAGTCAACAACTTAAATCGTACAACAGGTACTATTTTAGGTGCGGAAATTACAAAACGTTGGGGTACAGATGTGCCAGAAGATACCTTTGAAGTTGAATGTGACGGAAGCGGTGGACAAAGTTTTGGTGCATTTATTCCAAGCGGTTTGACACTTCGCTTGACTGGAGATTGTAATGATTACTGTGGTAAGGGATTATCTGGTGGTAAGATTGTTGTTTCACAGCCAAAAGCAGCAAAATATGCGGCAGATGAAAATATTATCATCGGTAATGTAGCTTTTTATGGCGGTACAACAGGAAAAGCATTCATCAACGGTGTTGCAGGTGAGCGTTTCTGCGTTAGAAACTCTGGTATCACAGCCGTAGTTGAAGGTGTTGGTGACCATGGTTGCGAATATATGACAGGTGGCCGTGTCGTTGTATTAGGAAATACAGGAAAGAACTTTGCAGCAGGTATGAGCGGTGGAGTTGCTTATGTATATGACGAGAATAATGATTTCTATTTGAAAGTAAATAAAGAATTAGTTGCAGTCGAAGAAGTAGAAGAGTTGTCAGATGTTCAGGAATTGAAGGCAATGATTGAGGAACATGTAAAAGAAACCAATTCTGTGAAAGGAAAGAAGATTCTGGATAAGTTTGATGATTGTTTGCCAAAATTCAAGAAGATCATTCCTCATGATTATAGAAGAGTATTGCATACAATTCATGCAATGGAAGATAAGGGATACTCAAAAGATCAGGCTGAAATTGAAGCATTTTATGTAAATGTTGGAAAGTAAGGAGGAAATGAAATGGGTAAAATCGGCGGATTTATGGAATATGATAGAAAAGAAAATCTGGCAGAGAAGCCATTAGAAAGAATTAAACATTTTAATGAATTTCATGAGCCAATGGCAGAAGAAGATAGAAAAGCACAGGCAGCAAGATGTATGGAGTGTGGAGTTCCATTTTGTCAGGCTGGTATGGTAATCGGCGGTATGGCCGCCGGTTGTCCTCTGAACAATTTAATTCCAGAGTGGAATGATTTGGTGTTCCGTGGCAATTATGAAAGAGCAGTTGCAAGACTTCGTAAAACAAACAACTTTCCAGAATTTACTTCAAGAGTATGTCCTGCTTTGTGTGAAAAAGCGTGCGTGTGTGGTTTAAATGGAAATCCTGTATCTGTTAAGGAAAATGAAAACAGTATTGTAGAGTACGGATATGAAAATGGATTGATTAAGGCAGAACCACCAAAGGTTCGTACAGGAAAAAAGGTAGCTGTAATTGGATCAGGACCTTCCGGATTAGCCGTAGCAGATCAGTTAAATAAACGTGGACATAGTGTGACTGTATTCGAGAGAGAAGACAGACCAGGTGGATTGTTGATGTATGGTATTCCAAATATGAAATTGGAAAAGAGTGTGATCGAACGCCGCATTAATATTATGAAAGAAGAGGGAGTCTCTTTTGAATTAAATGCAAATGTCGGTGAGCAGGTAGATGCAAAGAAAATTATGAAAGAGTATGACAGCGTTGTTCTTGCCTGTGGAGCATCTAATCCAAGGAATATTGAAGTGCCGGGAAGAGATGCAAATGGAATTTATTATGCGGTTGACTTCCTAAAATCAACAACAAAGAGTTTACTTGCAATACCTTCTTTGAAAGAGGGAAGCTTTGTTAGTGCAAAAGGTAAAAATGTTTTGATTATCGGTGGTGGAGATACAGGTAATGACTGTGTAGGAACTTCTATTCGTCATGGAGCAAAATCTGTTACACAGTTAGAGATGATGCCAAAACTTCCAGATGAAAGAGCAGAAAACAATCCTTGGCCAGAGTGGCCTCGTGTCAGCAAGACAGATTATGGTCAGGAAGAAAATATTGCAGTGTTTGGTGAGGACCCAAGAATTTACTGTACGACAGTAAAAGAATTTGTAAAAGACAAAAAGGGTAATGTGACAAAAGCGATTTGTGTAAAACTTGAGAGCGTTTTTGACAAAAAAGCAGGTCGTAATATCATGAAGGAAATAAAGGGAAGCGAATTTGAAATAAAGGCTGACTTAGTTTTAATTGCAGCAGGTTTCCTTGGAACACAGAAGTATATTGCAGATGCCTTTGGAGTAAAACTGAATCAAAGAACAAATGTGGAAACTGCACAAAATTCTCATGCGACAAATGTTAAAAATGTGTTTGTTGCAGGTGATATGCACAGAGGACAATCTTTGGTTGTATGGGCAATCCGAGAGGGAAGAGATGCTGCGAAGGAAGTAGATGAACACTTAATGGGTTATACAAATTTACAGTAAAAATTTCCTTTCTTGACAAAAAAATAAAAGAGAGATACTATGAGAAAGAACTATTTTTCAATAGAAGAATGGTTCTTTCTTCTGTATAAATAAAAGAAAGGGACATAGCGACAAAGTGAAAAGTTTGACGCTTATATGGTATAGACAATATGAAAAGAAAGATAGCATTAATTTTATGTATATTGCTTTGCACAGTAAGTGTGGGATGCGGTAAAAATGCAAATAAGGACAAAATGGATACGTCACCGGAAGTACAACAGACAGAGACTCCAGACGGGGGAAAGGTTGTGACAGACCAGACAGAAGTACAGGCAATGGCTGGAGCAATCGTGGAAAAAATGTCACTAGAAGAGAAAATAGGGCAGATGTTTATTGTAAATCTGGAACAGTTGGACAATAGCCATGGAAATTATTATGAATTTCGTAAATTTACGGATGAAATGAAAAATACTTTGGAAAACTATAAGATAGGCGGGGTCATTCTTTTTGCTAGAAATATTGAAAGCATCGACCAGACAAAAGAGTTAATATCAAATCTTCAGGGAAATGCACCAATTCCATTGTTTGTTTCAGTGGATGAAGAAGGAGGCGATGTGGCACGCGTTGGAAACAATAGCAACATGCGTACTACAACATTTCCACCAATGGAAGAAGTTGGAAAAAATGAAGATGAAGAGTATGCGTATAATATGGGAAAGACCATTGCCAGTGAGATAAAGGAATTAGGTTTCAACTTGGATTTTGCTCCTGTGGCAGATGTAAAGACCAATGAATACAACACGGAAATTGGAAACAGAGCATTTGGAAGTGATGCTAAGTTAGTCTCCAAATTTGTAAAGCAGGTAGTAAAAGGAATACAGGGACAAGGAATTAGTGCTACCTTAAAACATTTTCCAGGGCATGGAAGTACAACAGGAGATTCTCACAATACCCCTGTAAATGCAGATACAGATTTATTGAGTTTGCGTTCCAGAGAGTTTAAGCCATTTAAAGCGGGGATTGATGCGGGTGCAGATTTTGTAATGGTATCGCATATTTCAATTAGTAAAGTAACAGAAAATACCGTACCGGCTTCTATGTCAACGGTTGTGATACAAAATATGTTGCGAGAAGAATTGAATTTTAAAGGTGTGGTTATTACAGATGGCATGGACATGGGGGCTGTTACAGAAAAGTATGATGCCGATGAAGCCGCAGTAAATTGCATCAAAGCAGGAGTAGATATTGTATTGATGAGCACAGATGTAAAAGATGCCTATAATGCCGTAAAAAAAGCGGTAGAAAATGGAGAAATTGAGGAGAAGAGTATCGATGAATCTGTGCAGCGAATATTAGAAGTAAAAATTAAAAGAGGAATTATATTAAGTAATACAGATTTGTTAGAACGATAATAAGGAGTCGGGAAAGCTAGAGAAAAGTAGAGATTTGTCAAAAATATAAAAAAAGGTATTGCGAATCTTTTTATCGTTGTTATAATTAAATATAAAGGGATAATTGATGAATCTTTGTCATAATTCAGATTGCAGGTTAAAATAGTTTTTAACTTTGTAACTTCAGATAAAAGATTTATGGATTACAAGCGAATAGGTGGACAACAAAGGATGCTTTATTGTCCACTTTTGAATGTATTATAGAAAGGAATGCAGTCCTTTGTTATGCAAAACTGGACATGCGCAGGTATAATCGATGAGTGAATTTATGGACGATGGAGTAGATTTTGGGTTACATGAAGAATGTGGCGTCTTTGGTGTGTATGATTTTGACGGAAATGATGTAGCCTCTTCTATTTATTATGGCTTATTTTCTTTACAGCATCGTGGACAGGAAAGTGCTGGTATTGCGGTGAGTGAAACACAGGGACCAAAGGGAAAGGTTTCTTCCTGCAAAGGAATGGGACTTGTCAATGAGGTTTTCAATGCAGAAAAATTGGAGCAGCTAAAGGGTGATATTGGTGTAGGACATGTTCGCTATTCTACGGCTGGAGCCAGTACAAATGCAAATACACAGCCTTTGGTGTTAAATTATATTAAAGGTACACTTGCATTGGCACATAATGGAAATTTGGTAAATGCAGTAGAATTAAGAGAAAAGCTTGAACTTACCGGCGCAATTTTCCAGACCACGATTGATTCAGAAGTGATTGCGTATTTGGTTGCAAGAGAGCGTTTGACAACACCTACAGTTGAGCAGGCAGTTAAGAATGCAATGCAGCAAATTAAAGGAGCATATTCGCTCATTGTCATGAGTCCTAGAAAAATGATTGGTGCAAGAGATCCATTTGGTTTCCGACCACTTGTAATTGGAAAAAGAGACAACGCATATTTCTTTGCTTCTGAAACATGTGCATTGGATGCAGTAGGAGCAGAATTTATTCGTGATGTAGAACCAGGAGAGATTGTTACAATCAGTCCAGAAAGTGGATTACAGTCTGACCGCTCTTTTTGTCAAGACAAGCATGCCAGATGTATTTTTGAATATATATACTTTGCCAGAGCAGATAGTTGTTTGGATAAGGTTAGTGTATACAATTCTAGAATTATGGCGGGTAAGATTTTAGCAGAAGAGCATCCCGTAGATGCGGATATTGTAGTAGGTGTTCCAGAATCAGGAAATGTGGCTGCTATGGGATATTCCTTACAGTCTGGTATTCCTTATGGTATGGCATTTATAAAGAACAATTATATCGGAAGAACATTTATTAAGCCAAAGCAGTCGGTTCGTGAATCTGCGGTAAAGATAAAATTAAATGCTTTGCGAGATGTTGTAAATGGAAAACGTGTAGTTATGGTAGATGATTCGATTGTACGTGGTACAACCTGTGACCGAATTATAGGCATGTTAAAGGCAGCAGGAGCTACAGAAGTACATGTAAGAATTAGTTCTCCACCATTTTTGTATCCATGCTATTTTGGTACAGATGTGCCTTCCAGCGATCAGTTGATAGCTTACCATCATAGTGTGGAGGAAATTCGAAAAATTATTGGTGCAGATAGTCTTGGATATTTGTCAAAAGAGCGTTTGGATGAATTGATTGCAGGTTCCCATGGATATTGTGATGCATGTTTTACAGGAAATTATCCTGTTGAACCACCAAAGAGCGATATTCGAGGCGAGTATGATAAATAAAATGAACAGTGTAAAAAAGAAAGGAGTACTATAAAGATGAGTACAGATCGTTATTCAAGTCCGTTATCGGAAAGATATGCAAGTAAGGAGATGCAGTACATTTTTTCTCAGGATATGAAGTTTAAAACATGGAGAAAATTATGGATTGCATTAGCAGAAGCAGAGCATGAGCTAGGATTAGATATTACACAGGAACAGATTGATGAATTAAAGGCACATCAGGATGATATTAATTATGATGTCGCAAAGGAAAGAGAAAAATTAGTTCGTCATGATGTAATGTCTCATGTATATGCTTATGGTGTGCAGTGTCCGAAAGCAAAGGGTATTATTCATCTTGGAGCAACTTCTTGTTATGTAGGAGACAATACCGATGTAATTATTATGACAGAGGCATTAAAGTTAGTTAAGAAAAAACTTGTAAATATCATTAATGAGCTTTCTAAGTTTGCTATGGAATATAAAGGACTGCCTACTTTGGCATTTACTCATTTTCAGCCTGCACAGCCTACTACAGTAGGTAAAAGAGCAACTTTGTGGTTACAGGAATTGATGATGGATTTAGAAGATGTGGACTATACCTTAAACAATATGAAATTGTTAGGATGTAAGGGTACAACAGGTACACAGGCAAGCTTTAAAGAGTTGTTCGAGGGCGATACAGAGAAAATTAAAAAAGTAGATCAGTTGATTGCACAAAAGATGGGATTTGAACATACATTCCCAGTATCAGGTCAGACTTATTCTAGAAAGTTGGATACAAAGGTTGTGAATGTATTAGCAGGTATTGCAGCAAGTGCACACAAATTCTCGAATGATATTCGTTTGCTTCAGCATTTAAAAGAAGTAGAAGAACCATTTGAAAAGAACCAGATCGGTTCCTCTGCTATGGCATATAAGAGAAACCCAATGAGAAGTGAGAGAATTGCATCTTTAGCAAGATATGTCATGGTGGATGCAATGAATCCAGCAATCACTTCTGCAACACAGTGGTTTGAAAGAACATTAGATGATTCTGCAAACAAGAGACTTAGTGTACCAGAAGCATTCCTTGCAATTGATGGTATCTTAGATTTATATTTAAATGTTGTAGACGGATTAGTTGTGTATCCAAAAGTTATCGAGAAGAGACTTATGTCTGAACTTCCATTTATGGCAACAGAAAATATCATGATGGATGCGGTAAAGGCTGGAGGAGATCGTCAGGAATTGCATGAGAAGATTCGTACACTTTCAATGGAAGCAGGAAGAAATGTGAAAGAAAAGGGATTGGATAACAATTTGTTAGAGTTGATCGCAGCAGATCCTTCTTTCAATTTAACATTAGAAGAATTACAAAAGACAATGGATCCAAGTAAGTATACAGGACGTTCAGAAGAGCAGGTAGAAGAATTTATCAGTGATATTGTAAAACCTGTATTAGAAGAAAATAAGGATGTACTTGGATTAACGGCCGAAATCAATGTATAAATGCAAAGGTTAAGGGGTAACGTACTCTCTTAATAGAGGGGGGATGGCTTATGCAGATATGTGAAATACGAATTTCAGATATTACAGATGGTATGATTGTTGCCAAAGATGTTTATACAGACACAAATGAACTGGTGTTGACACATAATACGGTGTTGAATAGGGACATTGTGAAACGGTTAAAGCAATATGGCATATATCGTATTGCTGTATACGATGAGGTTGAAGTATCCAAATCAGAACAACAGCCTTCTCGAGAAGAAAAGGTTAGAAAAAGTAAAGAGTTTGTTCGTTTTAAAAAGAACTTTGATAATACAGTTGCGGGGTTGAAGGGGACATTTGCCCGCATATTAGAAAGTAGTGATATTGATGGAGTGGCACAATTAACGAAACAGGTGGATACCATTATGCAAAAAGCAGATGGGTCGTACCATGTGTTTGATATGTTAAATTGTATGCGAGAGTATGATGATGTAACTTTTGCCCATTCCATTAGTGTTTCTATTTTGTGTAATTTAATTGGAGAATGGTTAAAACTTCCCAATAGTGATATTTACAGTCTGACAATGAGTGGAATATTACACGATATTGGAAAGATGCAGATTCCAAATGAAATTATCTCAAAACCGGGAAAACTTACAGAAGAAGAATTTCATATCGTACAGCAGCATCCAAAACTTGGATACCAGATTTTAAGCAAGTTGGATTTGGATGAGCATGTGAAATATGCAGCACTCATGCATCATGAGCGTTGTGATGGAAAAGGGTATCCTATGCAGATTGGTAAAAATAAAATTGATTATTTCAGCAAGATTGTAATGTTGGCAGATGTTTATGATGCTATGACAGCAGACCGTTCCTACAGAAAGGGAATGTGTCCGTTTAAGGCATTGGATATCATGCTGGAAGATGGATTTGAAAAATATGATCCAGCAGTATTGATGTTATTTGTAGAAAAAACAGTGCAGTCGTATATTGGCGCAACTGTTTTATTGTCAGATGATAGAGCTGGAGAAATTGTTGCAGTAAATCGTGAAGCATGGACAAGACCACTGATACGCATAAAGAATGAATTTGTAGATTTATATCGGGATAAGAGCATAAAAATAGCAAAGATTGTATAAATGCAAAAATTGTAACTTTACTTATTTGTCAATATGTAGTAAAATGAAACTTGGTTTGTGAGAAACTCGTAAATTAGCCTGTTTTAGGTAGGCATTTAACATTATCAAGCGAGTCACCTACTTCTATTGCGTAGAGCAATAAGTGGTGGTTGGGAACTTGCTGTATCAGGAGAGGTATAAGCCCTTTCTGATATGCTGTGATAGCAGCTAATAGTGTTATGAGCAAGTAGCAGAGCGGATTGCGAATATCCGCTTGACTTAGGAGGAAGAATACATATGGTAACAGCAATTGTAGGAGCTAACTGGGGCGATGAAGGAAAAGGTAAGATTACAGACATGCTTGGAGAAGAGTCTGATATCATTGTTAGATTCCAAGGTGGAAGCAATGCAGGTCATACTATTGTAAATAATTACGGAAAGTTTGCACTTCATTTATTGCCATCAGGTGTATTTTACAATCACACTACAAGTATTATTGGAAATGGTGTTGCACTTAATATTCCGGATTTAGTAAAAGAAGTAGATAATCTGGTAGCACAAGGTGTGCCAAAGCCAAAGATTTTAGTATCTGATAGAGCGCAGATTGTAATGCCTTACCATGTTTTATTTGACCAGTATGAAGAGGAGAGACTTGCAGGTAAATCTTTTGGATCTACTAAGTCTGGAATTGCTCCTTTTTATTCAGATAAATATGCAAAGATTGGTTTTCAGGTTTCAGAATTATTTGACACAGAAGAGGCAATTAAGGAAAAGATTGAGCGCATCTGTGTACAGAAAAATGTAATATTAGAGCATTTATATCATAAACCTGCTATTGATCAGGAAAAATTATATGCTACATTGATGGAATATAAGGATATGATTGAGCCATATGTTTGTGATACATCTAAGTTTTTACATGATGCATTAGCAAATGGTAAGAATATATTGTTAGAGGGGCAGTTAGGCTCATTAAAGGACCCAGATTTCGGTATTTACCCTATGGTAACATCATCTTCTACATTAGCCGGATATGGTGCTATTGGTGCTGGTATTCCACCATATGAGATTAAGAATATTGTTGTTGTTGTAAAGGCATATTCCAGTGCAGTTGGTGCAGGTGAATTTGTCAGCGAAATCCACGGAGAGGAAGCAGACGAATTACGTCGTCGCGGCGGTGATGGTGGAGAATATGGAGCAACAACAGGAAGACCTAGAAGAATGGGATGGTTCGACTGTGTCGCATCTAGATATGGTTGTCGTGTACAGGGAGCAACAGAAGTTGCCTTTACTGTACTTGATGTATTAGGATATTTAGATGAAATTCCTGTATGCGTAGGATATGAAATAGATGGCAAAGTTACAAAGGATTTCCCAGCTACAAAAGATTTAAAGAAGGCAAAACCTGTTTATGAAGTATTACCAGGATGGAAGACAGATATTCGTGGTATTAAGAATTATGAAGAACTTCCTGAAAATTGCAGAAAGTATATTGAATTTGTAGAAAAAGAACTTCAAGTGCCAATTACTATGGTATCAAATGGACCAGGAAGAGAAGATATTATCTATCGCGGAATTAGAAAGTAGTCAATAAAAGGACTTAATAATATATGCGAGTGAGTTAAAAAAGGATTTAATAATATAAATTAGCTAGAAAAAAAGCAGTTAAGATTACTCTTAACTGCTTTTTTCTAGCAACAATACATTTTATAAATAAAAAATACCCATTAGATTTGTTCTAATAAACTATTTTCAAAGACAGAGATATATCGTTTCCAAATTTCATAATTAGCATGTTTTGGATACTTTGTCATATATCGTTCGAAAATTCCAATATATTTTTCTAACAGTTTTGGTCTGGTAGTTGCAATATCAATATAATCTCCATTCATAGTTTCGCATTTAGTGAAATCAATCTCGTTTATATTAAGAGACTCGTTAGTAAAAATTCTCATGAAGAAAAACCCCCTTATACTTTGTTATTTGTGAAATTAAAATCATTATTTTACATTTTAACATATTTATTTTTCGTTTTCAATAGAAAGCGTATCAAAAATCACGTTTACTAATTCGTCATTTTTCTCAGGTGACATAAAGCAAAAACGGAAATATTGTTCATCCAAAAATGGAAATGTAACACAGTTTCGAATCATTAAATTTTTTCGTATCGCTGCATCGAAGAGGTCCTGTGCGGTGACAGCGGGAGTTAGGATGCGGGCTAAAACAAAATTACAATTGCAAGGATATAGCCTTAATTGTGTACATTCTGATAATTTGTTACATATTCTTGTACGTTCTGTGGCGATTAGCTCCCTTGTCTTGTTGATATATTTCTCATCAGAAAACATGATTTCACCAGCAATTGCAGCAAGGCTATTGATGGTCCATGGATTCTTTTTCTGATTGATGGCGGTAATTAAATCCTGATTACTGCTGACGGCATAGCCTAAACGTAATCCAGGAGCTGCAAAAAATTTAGAAATTCCGCGAAGAATAAAAAGATTGTTAAATTCTTCTGTCAGTGGGATAGCACTAATAAGAGAGACATCCTCGGCAAATTCTACATAAGTTTCATCAACCATAACCAATATATCATTTTGTTTACAGTGTTCTAATAGTTTTCTCATAGTTTCAACTGTAATTTGGGAAGACGTTGGGTTATTTGGATTGCATAAAATCAGTAAATCTACATCTGGTTGCAAAGTGGCACACAGTTTGTCGAGATCCAATACAAAGTTATCTTCTTCTTTTAGTTGAAAGTAATGGCATTCTCCGCCACAAAGTGCAACTTCACGTTCATATTCCGAATAGGTGGGACTTAAAAGAAGTACGTTTTTAGGCATTTTTGTCTGAATGAGAATTGAAATTAGTTCAGAGGAACCATTTCCAACAAGGATATTTTCATAATTGGCATTTATATAGCGGCCAATTGCTTTTCTAAGGCTGGTATATTCTCGGTCTGGATAGGAGGTGATTGCATCAATGTGAGAAGCAAGCGTTTCTCTTAACTTAAAAGAAATCCCCAGTGGATTTACATTTGCGGAGAAGCTTGTAATATTTTCTTTTTTTATGTGATAAATTTGTTCTATTTTTTCTAAATCACTACCGTGAAAGTGTTCTACATGTTTCATTTTAAAATCCTTCCTTTTTTTGTTGAATAATGTTGGTTATTGGTGTTATAATTTAAGTAATATTGTATTTAGTCGAAATTATGCCCATTTGGTGGCGGACAATAGAAGACTTCTTTTACCATTATAATAGAAAGTGTAAAAAAAGCAAATTATGTAATGTTGCAGGTGGATAAAATTGAAAGAAAAAATAACACAGTTATCAAGAGAACGATTTGAATATGAATTACCTAAGATTATATGTTCCGAAGATAAGTTGGAAATTGAGGTAGAGACGGGGCGTATTGTAAAGGGTACTTTTACGATAAAGAATACAGAGGGGAGACATATGAAAGGATTATTATATTCCTCCTCTCATTTGTTGCGTCTTACAGAAACCTCTTTTGTTGGAACAGAAGCAGTTGTTGAATATATATTTCATGCAGAAGACATTCGTGCAAAAGACAAAATAAATGGAATTATCAGTATTGTAAGTTCCTGTGGTGAAAAAGAATTGCCATTTGAAATTGTTGTTACAGAAAAGTGCATAGAGGCATCTTTTGGTGAAGTGAGAGACTTGTTTCACTATGCTAATTTAGCAAAGATTAATTGGTCTCAGGCAGTCAGTATTTTTAAATCGCCAGACTTTGCAGAGATATTTTTAAAGAAAGATGTTGAAAACTTAAATCTGTATAATGGATTGGTTAAAAGTGGAAAATATAACCAGGCATTGGAAGAATTTTTGGTATGTATTCAAAAGAAGGACCAGATTGAACTTTCTTTATCGAAGGATACGGCATCCTATCAAGTAAAAAAAGAAAACATTTCGGATAGTTTCTTTGTGAAAAAGAATACGTGGGGATATTTGGATGCTAAGATTACCTCTAATCAGGAATTTCTTCAGGTGGAGCGGGGAAATATAGGAGCTGCGGATTTTATAGGAGCTAGTTGTGAGATAACCTACTCTATAAAAAATGAAAAGTTACGTGCAGGGAAGAACTATGCAAAGATTACAATTGAAAATGTTTGTCAGAAGCTAGAATATATAGTAGAAGTTGAAAAGATTGTAAAGCACATGGAACGGGATTATGATGAAAAGAAGATTAAACGTTGTGAGATTGTGCTTGTCAATAATTATATCAATTTTAGAAGCAATCGTATTGCAGTGAGTGATTATGTACAGGAAATGCAAAATGTACTTACAAAGTTAGAAGGTATGATTGCAGTAAAACGAAATTTAGGAGAATTAGGATATAGTCGTAGACTAGACTTGTATCAGATGCATCTTAAAATGGTGGCAGGAGACAATGCTGGAGCAAAGGAAATACTGGATAGCTTAGAAAATGAAGAACATATTCTAAAGAAGAATACAATTGTGGACTATTGTGGATATTTGTATTTAAAAGTATTGTTTACAAGAAAAGATTCTGATTTGCAGTATGCTTTGAGAGAAATTCGAGATTGCTATAAGCAAAGTAAAAGTGAATGGGCGCTTCTTTGGTTCCTTTTGTTTTTGGACGAAAAATATGAGCAGGAGCCAAAAGAAAAGCTGATGGCAATAGAAGAGCAGTTTGCCCTTGGTTGTACTAGCCCTGTTCTCTATTATGAGGTGTGCAATATCATCAATCAGGACCCAACTTTGATGATTGAGTTGACACCATGTACAATACAGGCGATGCATATGGGGGTGAAAATGTGGCTATTTTCAGAAACGGTTGCAGTACAGTATGCATATTTAGCGGAGCGAATGAAAATGTATCATCGTCTGGTGCTGTTTGATTTGGTGACATTTTATGATAGATACAAGAATAAGGATGTGTTGACAGCAATTTGTAGTATGCTGATAAAAGCAGATCGGTCTGATCAGAGTTGCTTTGCTTGGTATGAATTAGGTATTAAGGAGCAGTTGCGTCTGACACAGTTATATGAATATTATATGTATTCTATAGATGATACGTATGCAGGGTTACTGCCACAGGAAGTATATTTGTATTTCTCCTATAATACGAATTTATTAGAAGATAAAAAGGCATTTTTATTTGCGAATATCGTAGAACACAAGGATGAATTAACCGATATTTATCCTGTTTATATAGAACAGATGCGTTCTTATATGTTAAGCCAGTTACAGAAACATAGGATAGATTACCATTTAGCTGTTTTATATCGTGCATTTTTGCCGGAAATTGGAGTATCCTCATCCATTGCACAGGACTTGCCTTATGTATTGTTTAAGCAACGAGTTGTATGTAAACACCCAGATATGGTAGGTGTGGTTGTGTTGCATAAGGAATCAGAGCAGGAAGTATATACTCCACTGGACAAGGATGGAAATGCGTATGTAGATATATTTACAGAAAAAGCAAAAGTGTTTATTGTTGATGCATCAGGTAGAAGATATGAAAAATCCGTACCATGGAGCATAGAAAAATTGTTAAAGCGAGATGTTTTGGCTGAACAGTGTTTTTCCTACAATCCATCCAATCGTATGGTGTGTATGTATATTTATGAACGAATTGAATATTACCACAAGAGAAATATTCCAATTACTAAATTACAAAAATATATGGATACAGCATGGATGAAACCAGAATACGGCAAAAAGTGGATTATGAACTTAATTCAGAATTATTACGATAACTATGAAGGAGAGGCGTTAGAGGCACTTTTATTAGAAATTGATTTGCATGGTATGCGTAGTTCTGATCGTAATCTTATTATTGAGTATTGTATCATTCGTGGTTTATATGATTTAGCTTATAAACAGATTAAGGAATACAGTTTTGAAGGTGTTTCAGTAAAACGGTTACGTGCGATTTGTTCTAAGATGATTAAAAAAATTGGCATGGAAACAGAAGATACCTTACTTGCCAATATGGCATTTTATGTGTTCCGCGCTGGAAAATATGACGAGATTATTTTAAAGTATCTTGTACAATATTATTTGGGAACTACAAAAGATATGTTCCTTGTATGGAAAGAAGCAAAAGAGTACGATTTAGATACAATTGCTTTGGAAGAACGTTTATTAGGACAAATCCTATTTGCAGAAAGTTATGTGCAGGATGCTATGGCTGTTTTTATGTCCTTTTACAATGCAGGACGCAATCGTACTTTGATTAAAGCTTTTGTCAGTTATTATTGTTATAAATATTTAGTGCGTGACAGGGTAGTAGACGAAAGCTTCTTTGAAATCGTAAAAAAAGAGTTGTTGATTGAAGAAAACAAGACAGAATTATATGCACTATTGAAATATTACAGCACATTGGAAGAATGGAACAATGAACAAGAGACGTTTATTCAGGCTGCTGTAGAGCGATTAATACAAGAAGGAGTTATCTTCCCATTTTTCAAAGTGTTTACGAAAAAAATGAGATTTCCTGGTGGCATTGAACATATGAATTTTGTGGAATATAAAACAAATCCAGCGAATCAGGTAATTTTGCATTATTTTATTGAAGATGAGGAAATGGGAGACGGATTTTCGGAAATCGAGATGCAGAACATGTATCAGGGAATTTTTGTCGCACATTTTATGTTGTTTCAAAATGAAACACTGCAGTATTATGTAGAAGAAATAAATGGCGAAGAGGAGCCGATTATTACAGAAAGCATTACTGTAAAAGGTGATGATAAGACAGACGTGGAAGATGAGGATACGTTTGGACAGATTAACATGATGCTGGTGGCTAGAGAGATGAAAGACGAGAAGACACTACTTACCCTGATAAAGAGTTACGAAAAAAATCAATATGTATTAAGAACTGGTTTTAAAATGTTAGAGTAAGATAGACGGAAGGAGAGTTTCAGATGGCGGAGGAGAGAACTTTGCTGGTAGGTGTGGATTTATGCGAGGATGTATCGCAAATTACCTGCTTTAATTCAGTGACATATGAGCCGGAATCGATATGTGTAAATGGAAATGTAGAGAAATATATGATTCCGACAGTTCTCTTTTATAGAAGAGATACTGCTGAATGGACTTTTGGAGAGGAAGCATTTGCCTGGAACCGAGAGCAAGATGGTGTATTGGTAAAGGGAATTGTTTCTAAAGCTTCCAAAGGAGAAGTGGTTAATGTTGCTGGGCATGAGTATCAGCCGGGTGAACTTTTGGAGCGTTTTTTAAAGCGCGTGTTAGGATTGTTAAAAGTAGAATATCCAAACAACACGATTCGCCGTCTGGTAGTTACCGTAAAAGAAAAAAATATTGTATTGATTCAAAATATTTATCAGGCAGTTCAAAATCTGGGTATTAGCAGATTGCGTGCCAATGTGCAAAGTCATGAACAATGTTTTGTAAACTATGCCATGAATCAACCGAAGGAATTACATGTAAATGATGTAGTATTGTTTGATTACAACGAAGAAGGATTAGTGTATTATCAATTGTCAATAAACAGAAGGACGGAGCCTAATACGGTACTAATTAAAAAGAGAGATTTTTGTGATACACTTTCCTATGAAATGTTGCAGGAAGACCCTACAAGAGAGAATGTTGCGTATCTTTTTGAAAGTATTGCGCTAAATGTGTTGCACAAACAGATTGTTTCTACCATTTATGTGACGGGAAAAGGGTTTGAAGGAAATTGGTGTAAAGATGCATTGAAGCGTTTGTGCATTGGACGAAGAGTGTTTGCAGGACAGAATTTATATGCCAAAGGCGCTGGTTATGCGGCCAGAGATGCGATTGGTGAGGGAAAGCTAAAAGATTATTTGTACTTGGGAGAGGAAATGCTACCTGTTAATATATCTATGCCTGTATTTTGTGCGGGACGAGAGCAGGAGTATTCATTGGTTTCAGCGGGAACCGCTTGGTACAATGCCAATAATTCTATCAGTTTTATACCGGATCAGGAAACCGAGGTGGAATTGAAGGTTGAGTATGTAATCGGAGGACAGGAAGAACGGCATTTTATTTCGATGGATGGATTAAGAAACTGTGATCGTACGACAAGATTGGAACTTAATCTGGAGTTTTTGGATGTGTATACCTGTTTGGTTCGCATCAATGACAGAGGGTTTGGTGATCTGTTCCCTTCTACAAACCGTGTATGGGAAAAGATGATTAAAATTAAGGGAAATACGGATACAAAGGATGCTTAGAAAAGAGGTAAAACTATGGGAAAGCTTATATTATGTGCAGGCTCATTAGCAAAGGAACCCCTTCATTTTGTGTTGACAGATACGTGTGTGTACTCTTTGGAGGAGTTAGGATATTACTTATATCATAATATTTATACGATTACGATGGATACGTTTGATGAAACCTTTTTTCGATGGGTAGAACTTGAATTAAAAAGACCGGATCTGTCAGAAAAATGGTTTAATATTTTACAGGAAAATCAAGATTTAAAAGAATTGATAATCAGTATTCTGGGGGCAACAGATTATTTTACAAAACTAGAGATAGAGAGTTTGATTAAAGTAATCGATCAAATTAATGGGTTATTGCCTGTGCAACGTAGAAAAATGGAAGGCGATAATTGTCTAAGATACGGGGATTTTGACAAAGCATTACAGGTGTATAAAGATATTCTGGTTTCGGATGATGCGTCTGTGTTGTCTGCAAAAGAATATGGGAATATTTTACACAATATTGGTGTGATTCACGCACAAATGCGATCTTTTGAACGTGCGCAGAGGGAGTTTGTCAGAGCATATTCTTTAAACCAGGAAGAGGAAAGTTTGAAGGAATACTTACTTTTACTGCGATTACAAAACAAAGAAAAAGAGTTTATGCAGGCTGTGTTGGAATATGATATTTCAGAAGAAAAGGTACAAGAGTACAATGGGGCATTTGAACAAATGTTGGCAGACGCAGAAAAGACAAGGGAATACCGTAAAATCAAAGGCTTACCTGCATTAAAGGAAAGTGGAAAAGTAGGCGATTATTATTACACGATTGACACGATGATTTTTAATTGGAAACAGCAGTACAAGCATGGAATGGAGCAGGGATGAGTATTTTTGGATTTCGGAAAAGAAAAAAGAGGGAGAAAGACAAAAGAGAAGAACAAAAGACAGATGTGACAGAAGTCATCCATACAGGAGTTGACGAGGCAGTAAGAAAAAAACAGATCGAACAAGATGCAGATGGAAATAAAAAAGAAATTGTGTTAGAAGATTTCACACCTGTTATAACAACAGAAAGTATGGAACAAGAGCTCGAACAACCATCTTATGATGTGGAGCGTTCTACGGAAGACTGTCTTGAAATATTAAAAGAAAATTGCGAGCAAATTGTTGAAACGAAACGGTTCAATGAAAATGCGAAGATAGAGTATCAGGCTGTTTCAGAATATTTAGCAGATGTACAGAAAGTAGAACGTATGGAGCCAAAAGAAAGGAAGCTGCTGGATAATGCCGCAAATAAAATGCTTCAATTGAGCAAGGAACGAGAGAATTATCAGAAAAGAGAGATTACAACATCGAATCCTTGTTTTCGCACAATTCGTTTACATGATGGTCAAATGATGGATGAATTAAAGCATATGCGTGAAAATGAAGATTATCGAAAATTGATACAAAATGATATGAGGCAATTAGAGGCAGAGAAGGCAGCATTGCGATATGAGTATGATAGCTTGCCTGCAAAACAAAGAGAGCTGAAAAAAATAACGATAGTGATGGCGGTTATTGTGTTGAGTTTATTTGTTTTGTTTTTTGCGATGGAACAAGGATTACAGCAGGACATGAAACTTCCATTTATTATGACCGTAGTGATGGCAGCAGGCATTGTAACGTATGTCTTTTACGAGGCATATCGCAATCGATATGAACGCACCGCTTTGGAGAAAAAACTAAATCGGGCAATACAGTTATTAAATAAAGTGAAAATTAAATATATCAATAACACAAGCACGTTGGAGTATAGTTATTCCAAATACAACGTAAAAAATTCAATGGAATTGGAATATTTAATTAAGGAATATAGTAAGGCAAAAGAAGCGGAGCGAACCTATGAAAGTAATAAAGACCGCCTTACGCATTATCGGGATAAAATTCTTGACATTCTTACGTTTCATGAGGTGGAAGATGCAGAAATCTGGTTACATCAGTTGACGGTTCTTGTAAATAAAGAAGAATTTGCAGAGATGAAAGGTTCCCTAGAGGCACGTAAGCAGAGACTTGTAGATAGAATGAACGATAATGCCAAACAAAAAGACCAGTGCTTTGAACATATGCACCAAGTGATTGCGGAAAAGCCAGAATTAAAGGATGCTTTATTACAATTGATGAATGAATATGATATATCAATATAATTTATGGGACAGAACTTGAAAGGAAGGAAGCAGATATGTTACCGAACGAAACGGCAATCAGGGTGTATGGCGCTATCATTTTCCTGTTTCTGCTGCTTTTACTGCCAGTGTTTTGCCTGATGAAAAAAAGAAAGAAGAATGGCACATCGGATTTAAACATAGAGAAGAAGCAGAGAAAGCGAACTTTTCAGGTGCGGATACGTGTGTCACGTACAAAACATAACCAGATTAATATTAGTTGCCTTCAAATGGATGAAAAACCAATTGGTGAGTTATTAGCCAGTTATTGTCTGGAGGATTACGTGGCGGTGGATGGAGAAAAAAATACTGTTCATCTGGAGAAGATTTATGTAAAACGCGGTTATCGAAAAAAAGGAATTGGAAAACAGATGATGATATATCTGCTGGGAGAGATGCAGAAAATTGAAAAAGAGCATCAGATACAATTCAAAAAGATATATGGAGAGATTGGCAGAGGGGGAAGTGATGATCCAATGCTTTCCGTACCTTTTTATAAAAAGATACAGCAATTATCCTATGGAAAGGAACGAAAGCTAGTCTTACAAATACAAAAAAACGTAACGATAGATGGATTTGATAAATTTGAATATTATATTGTTACGATATAAGATAGAACAATACTGATACCGACCTCCAAAGGTTAGATTCAAAATCTAGCCATTGGAGGTCGGTATTTTTTGTCGTTTATCTAGCTTGACAATATTTTTTTATGTGTTATGATATAAAAAGTGAATTTGAGATTAACTCTCATATTTGAGAACCTGTGCATTCATTCATATGTTATATTTTGAGATTTATAAAAAGTGGAGGTGTGTTTGATGGAAAAAGCGAAAAAAATCTATCAAACGGAGCAAAGGAAACTATTATTACAATTTTTGCAGGAACACAAAACGGAACAATATTCGATTGATGAAATTGTATCTAAATTGACAGGGGAAAAAGTACCTGGAAAAAGTACTGTTTATCGCTTGATGAAGCAATTGGTCGAAGATGGACTGGTAAAGCGTTGCAATAAAGGAAATTCCAGACAATTTACTTATCAATTGCTGGATGGAGAATGTTGCAACCATCATTTTCATATGCAATGCGAGAATTGTGGGAAATTGATTCATTTAGAAGAACAGGAAACAAAAAAGATACAACATTTTTTGGAACAAATGGAGGACTTTGATTTGGATGTAGGAAAAAGTATGTTGTATGGAAGATGTAAACAATGCCATTAGAGACAAGGTGTGTTAGAAATTGTAAGTAGCCAATGGCAATGATGCTTATAGCTTATAAAGGAAGACTGAGACGAGGTAAGAAAATGAAGAACAGATGGTTATATTTCAGTTTGGTGATAGTAGTTGGAATGTTCCTTTTTGCAGGATGCGGGAAAGGAGAAAACAAAAATGAGCAAATAGCACAGACTACAGAAGCGAATCACAAAGCGGAAAAAAAAGAAGGATTAAAGGTAATTGCGACTATTTTTGCACCATATGATTTTGCAAGGCAGATTGCAGGAGAATATGGAACGGTGAGTATGTTAGAGCCACCTGCCAGTGAGAGTCATTCCTTTGAACCTACCCCACAGGATATTATCAATATTCAAAATTGTGATGTGTTTATTTATATTGGTGGGGAATCCGAAAGTTGGGTACAGGATTTATTACAGGATATTGACACCTCTAAGGTAACAGTCATTTCTTGTATGGATTTTGTGTCTCTTTACGAGGAAGAACTTGTGGAAGGTATGGAGGAAGAAACGGAAACTGGGAATGAATGGGATACAATCAAGGGGGAAAAAGAGGAGGAAACGGAAGAAGAACAGGAATATGATGAACATATTTGGACCTCCCCTAAGAATGCGATAAAAATTGTAGAGGGATTGCAAAAAGTTTTTGCACAGACCGATAAAAAGCATGCAAAAGAATACGAAGCAAATGGGGCATCGTATATTAAAAAATTAGAAAAACTTGACGCGGAATTTCGCGAAACAGTAAAAAATGGGAAATTGGATACGATCGTATTTGGAGATCGTTTTCCGTTACGGTATTTTGTAGAGGAATATGGATTGAAATATTATGCAGCATTTCCAGGTTGTTCAGAGCAGACAGAACCTAGTGCTTCTACAACTGCATTTTTAATTGATACAGTAAGAGAAAAGAAAATCCCCGTTGTATTTTATCTGGAATTGTCCAATGAAAAAATTGCAGATACGATATGTGAAAGCACAGGAGCAAAAAAAATGTTGTTCCATTCTTGTCATAATATAACAAAAGATGATTTTCAGGCAGGTGTCACATATTTAGATTTAATGCAGAACAATGTGGAGGCATTAAAGGAAGCACTGGAAGTGAAACAGTAATTTAAAAGTTCAGATTGCTTTGTAAGAATAGCAGGGCAGAGAAAGTGAGGCAATAAATGAGTTTGCTACAATGTAAAGATGTAAGCATGGGATACGAAGGAAAGACGATGCTTCAAAATATAAATTTTCAGGTAAACGAAGGAGACTATTTGTGCATTGTTGGAGAAAATGGTTCCGGAAAAAGTACATTATTGAAAGGCTTGTTACGGTTAAAGTCGTTGGCAGGAGGAGAAATCATTTTAGGAGATGGTTTGTTACAAAAGGAAATTGGGTATTTACCACAGAGACTTCCTTCCCAGAAAAATTTTCCTGCCAGTGTGTATGAAATTGTATTATCAGGCAGATTAAATCAATTGGGCTGGCGTCCCTTTTATACAAAAGAGGATAAAAGAATCGTAAGAGAACGTATGGAATGGATGGGAATTTGGCATTTGAAAAAAGAAAGCTTTTCTGTTTTGTCTGGTGGACAGCAGCAACGGGTAATGTTGGCAAGAGCCTTATGTGCTACATCAAAACTGTTGGTACTGGATGAACCGGTTACGGGATTGGATCCTATTGTAACAAAGGAAATGTATGACTTGATTCTTGGCATTAATCGAGAACAGAATATAACAATTATTATGGTTTCGCATGATACAAAGGCTTCTATGGAGCAGGCAACACATATATTGCACTTAGGAAAAGAGCAGTTGTTTTTCGGAACCTGTGAGCAATATGAAAACAGTGAAATTGGCAAGAAATTTTTAAAGGAGGGTGCATAAGATGTTTCAGATATTACAGGAAATGGTTTCCTATTCTTTTTTAACGAGAGCGTTAGTAGTTGGTTCTCTTGTATCTCTATGTGCTGCTCTTTTAGGGGTGACATTGGTGTTAAAAAAATATGCTATGATTGGAGATGGATTATCTCATGTGGGCTTTGGAGCATTGGCAGTAGCCAGTGCATTGAATATGCAGCCTTTATATGTAACGATACCTGTTGTAGTAATCGCAGCATTCTTTTTATTGCGTATCAGTGAAAATAGTGCAATTAAAGGGGATTCTGCTATAGCGCTGATATCCAGCGGTTCGCTTGCAATCGGAGTTATTGTGGCATCTGTAAACGGAACCAATACAGATTTGTCTAATTACTTATTTGGAAGTATTTTATCGGTTAGCAAAAAAGATGAAATAATTTGTATTGCAGTATCCATTGTAGTGGTACTGATTTATATATTATTTTATCATCGTATCTTTGCCATTACTTTTGATGAAAATTTTGCAAAGGCAACGGGGCTGCATACGCAGGCATATAATGTGGTAATTGCGGCTCTTACAGCAATTACCATTGTATTAGGTATGCGATTGATGGGAACTCTGTTGATATCCAGTTTGATTATTTTTCCATCTTTATCTGCTATGCGTGTGTTTAAACACTTTCATTTTGTAGTAATAGGAGCTGCGGTTTGTTCTGTTATATGCTTTTTCGCAGGAATGGTGGCATCTTATTGTTACGAGTTACCATCGGGTGCCAGCGTTGTGTTGGTAAATATGTTTGCGTTGGCAGTCTGTGCCATTGCAGGCAGTATTATCAACCGATTAAAGAAACATTGAGTATTTGACAAGGTGATAAGTATTTGTAGGATGAAACAGCTTCAGAAAAGAGGAAAAGAAATTGCAGTTGCAACAATTTACTTTGCATATGGGAAAGGAAGAAATTGTAATAGAAATCAAACGCAGCAAACGTAAGTCTATGGCGATTGAAATAACCCAGGGAAAGGTATTGGCAAAAGTTCCCTTTTTTGCAACAGATATGCAGATAAAGGAATTTTTGATTCGATACCAATCGTGGATAAAACAAAAAGTGATAAAGACAAGAGAAAGTACACGGGAACCAGATTATAAGATTCCAGTCTTTTCTAACATAGCGGCAGCAGAGAGAAAAAAGATAAAAGATGCCTTTCAAAAAAAGGCGGAGTTTTATGCAAAGCGGATGCAGGTAGAGTTTTGCAAAATTACGATTCGGAATCAAAAAACTCGTTGGGGCAGTTGTAGCAGTAAGAAAAATCTGAATTTTAATTATAAGCTGTATTTTTTGCCAGAAGAATGGATGGACTATGTAGTTGTACATGAACTGGCACACTTGGTCTATATGAATCATGGGAGTGAATTTTGGCATCTGGTAGAAAAGCATTGCCCCGCTTATGCACAGTATAGGCAGGAATTAAATAGGGGTGTTATCTTGGAAGAATAGCATGACAAAGCATCAGGAGTATGATAGAATAAAGGTACTCAAAACGGTAGACTAGAACATGAAAGATTAGGGATAGTAGATGATTGGTTCGATAGATGGAACCAGATTGTAAGGAGGTTAAATTATGGATATGTTTGAAAAAGCAACGAAAGTAGCAAAAGAAATGGGAGATACGGTAATTAACTCTGCAAAAAGTATTGGTGGAAACTTGTATAACACAACAAAGGAACAAAGCGAGATGGCAAGTTTAAACGTTCAAAAATCATTGATTGAAAAGCGTATGACAGAATATTATGCAGAAATCGGGAAACGCTATGTAGAGTATATGGAAAATTGTGAAGGTGGCGAAGTGTTCCAAGTGAATGATATACTGGAAAAGATGCAGCCGGATTTGAAAAAGCTTTCTGAAGTAAAAGAGCAGATTGCAGAAAAAGAATTTGCAATCAAGGAAGGAAATGAGCAAAAGGCTCGTAGAAGAGCGCAGGAAACCTTTGATAAGGAAAAAGAAACCTTAGATAAAGCTTTAAATATGGAGATTTTGTCAGAGGAAGAGTACGAAGAAAAGCTTGCATTGGCAAAAAATAAATTGGAGCATTATGATTTGTTGCGAAAGGTAGATATGCAGCTTTCTATGGGCATCATTACAAAGAGTGAGTATGACGAAAAAGTAAAAAATATTTTAAATTAAAGAAGGGTCCTTTCTCCTTTGGTAGAAAGGACTTTTCCTATTATTAATATGGATAAGGGTAAAATTTGTTTTATTGGTTTGTAGGAGGAAAAATTAAAATGAGAAAGGCGTATACATTGATAACAGGTGCATCCGAGGGCATTGGAAAAGAATTAGCGGAGCTTTTTGCAAAAGATGGACATAATCTGATTATAGTCGCTCGAAACGAAAAAAAACTATTAGGTGTTAAGAAAAAACTGGAAACACGTTATGGTATCAGGGTAGTAATGATTGTATTAGATTTGTCAAAACAGAATGCAGCAGAGAAGTTGCATGCATATACAACGCAAAAACAGTATGTGGTGGGTCATCTGGTAAATAACGCAGGTTTTGGTGACTGGGGCGAATTTCTGGAAGCAGATTGGGAACGTCAAAATGAGATGGTGCAGGTGAATCTTTTTGCACTGATGCGATTGACTTATTTATATGGAAGAGATATGAAAAAGCAAAGGAAGGGGCGTATTTTAAATGTGGCCTCTGCGGCAGCTTTTTGTGCGGGACCATATATGTCGGTTTATTATGCCTCCAAAGCCTTTGTGTTAAGTTTTTCGCAGGCAATCCATGAAGAAGTAAAAGAATATGGAGTAAGTGTCACTGCGTTGTGTCCTGGTCCAACAAAGACAGGTTTTGAAACAACAGCTCAGTTGAAAAATTCTAAGATGTTTACGCTGCTGCCAGTAGAATCCGCGAAAGCCGTTGCAAAATGTGGGTATAAAGCGATGCGAAAAGGACAACCATTGGCATATTCTGGTTTGTTAACGAAATATGGAAATGTGGCGTCCCGCATTGTGAGTAAACGCATTGCCAGAAAGGTTGCAAAGCAAATCAATGGAAAGCCTAAAAAAGTATAAATAGAACATGTGTTTGCTAAAAGCGAAAAAGTATGCTATACTCTAGTTGTTTCTTTTGCAGAGAAAGAATAAGCTTGATGAGGATATTTTGAATGTAGGGAGTGATCGTTTTGGCAGGGCAGGAGAGGACGTATATAGCGATTGATTTAAAATCTTTTTATGCTTCGGTAGAATGTATAGAGCGTAATCTGGACCCATTGCGGACAAATCTGGTAGTGGCAGATTTAAGTCGGACAGAAAAGACCATTTGCTTGGCAGTTTCACCAAGTTTGAAAAAATATGGAATTTCAGGCAGAGCAAGATTATTTGAAGTTGTACAGAAAGTAAAAGAAGTCAATTGTGAGAGAATGCAGCAGGCAGCAGGACGAAGGTTTTTGGGAAAATCATATGATGACAAAGCGTTGGAGGCATGTAGCGAATTAGCACTGGATTATATTGTTGCACCACCAAGAATGGCACATTATATTCAATATAGTACCAGGATTTATGACATCTATTTAAACTACATTGCACCAGAGGATATTCATGTTTATTCGATTGATGAAGTATTTATGGACGTAACGGAGTATTTAAGCACGTATAAACTTACGGCTTATGAACTGGCAGAAAAGATGATACAGGATGTATTGCAGCAGACAGGAATTACAGCTACAGCAGGCATAGGAACCAATCTATATCTAAGTAAAGTTGCTATGGACATTGTAGCAAAGCATATTACACCAAATAAGAATGGGGTGCGGATTGCACAGTTGGATGAGGAAAACTATCGGAGATATCTTTGGACACATCAGCCGATTACGGATTTTTGGCGAGTGGGAATGGGATATGCAAAACGTCTCGCTGAAAAAGGAATCTATACCATGGGGGATGTAGCGCGGTGTTCCATTGGAAAGCCAGAAGATTTTTACAATGAGGAACTATTATATAAAATGTTTGGTATCAATGCAGAATTGTTAATTGATCATGCTTGGGGTTGGGAACCCTGTACGCTGGCGGATGTCAAAGCATATAAACCAGATTCCAACAGTATTAGTATGGGACAGGTGCTACAATGTCCATACGACTTTTCAAAGGCAAGACTGGTTGTAAAGGAAATGGTTGACTTGCTTGCATTGGATTTATTAGATAAAAAAGTGGTAACAAAACAGTTGGTACTTACGATAGGATATGATAAAGAGAATCTTACCGACAGAAAGAAAACGTATAAGGGAGAATTGTCTACAGACTACTATGGAAGGAAAATACCAAAACATGCACATGGAACGGTAAATATAAAACAGTATACTTCTTCGACCCATTTACTTACGGAGGCAGTGATTGGTTTATATGATGAAATTGTAAATCCGTCTCTATGGATAAGAAGAATCAACATTGTAGCAAATAATTTGCGGGAAGAGAATACATTGCAGGAGGAAGAATCCTATGAACAGATGGACTTATTTACCGATTATGCAGCATTAGAACAAAAAAGAAAAACAGAAGAGGCAGAACGAAAACGGGAAAGAAAAATGCAACAGACCATGTTGGAGGTAAAGAAAAAATTTGGAAAAAATGCAATTATTAAAGGGATGAATTTAGAGGAGGGAGCGACCGCGATACAACGAAATAAACAGATTGGAGGGCATAAGGCATGACAAAAAAGCAGCGGAATTTTGCACAATATGAAGATATGCTCTTTCTTTCGCATCCTGTTTCCAAGGTACATCCACCTATGGCAATGAAAGAGAGGGCGGCGCAATTTGCCCCATTTGCGGCACTTACGGGTCATAATGCAGCAATTGCGGAGACTGCCAGACGAACCCAAAGCCCTATGGAAATTGTGGAGGAACAGAAACAGGAGTTGAATAGAAAACTGCAAGTATTAAAGGAAAGACCAAATTCAAAAGTATCGGTGTATTATTTTAAAGAAGATGAAAAAAAGGCAGGTGGAATGTATAACCTGGCAGAAGGAAGCATTAGAAAGATAAATATTCAAGAGAAACGCATTTATATGGAAAGTGGACTGAAAATAGAAATGGAGAATATAGTGGACATTCAAGGAGCTGTATTTGCAGAATATGAGTCAGATTTATAAAGTAGAAAAAATAAAATTAAAAAAATGTAGCTTTTTTGAAATGCAGGTTGTATTCATAATGAAAGTGGAAGATAGATTGCAGCAAAAGCGGAAAAATTTTGTTGCAGGCTTACAAGAAATTGTAAGTGTAAAGAGAGAGACAGGAAGGATTCTTGTTTCTCTCTTTTTTGATTCCTATAGACTATTGAATTTGCAAAGAGTGTTTCTTAGGGATGTAACATATAGGATAAAAAGATTTTTTGCGTTCTGACTACATATTTCAACCAATTAGTACAGATATAGTTATCTATTGTATATAGATAAATCAAATAATTTGCTGGAATAAGACAAAGGTACAGTAAAAATTTTATAAAGTTGACATTCTTGCTAATAAAGAATAAAATTAAAGTAATTCTTTGCGAAAAAGAAAATAGAAGGAGTATGTGGTATAAATAGTTACAATGCTTTAATAAAAAAAATTTGATAAAGAGTATAGAAGAATTGTAAAGATTGTACTGGGGAACTTAATTCAAGGATAGATATTGATAAATTAAGAGAAACACATGAATAGATATACTTAAGAGAGGTATTTTATGTTTGGGAATAGAAGGTGCATGGATGGGTTTTCAAAATCTTGATATAAAGGACGAATATAGATCAAAGAATGATGATGTTACAAAATCTTTTTATTATCCCGTATTGCAAAATGCCATTAGATATGATAGAGCCGTTGGTTTCTTTTCATCATCAATCCTAATTAATATTGCCAAAGGGTTAATTCCATTTATAAACAATGGAGGTGTGATTCGCTTGATAGCTTCTCCTAAATTATCAGAAGAAGATGTAGCTGCGATAAAAAGAGGATATAGAGATAGAAAACAAGTGTTTTTATCGGCTGCAATAAGGGAATTATATAGTCCACAAAACTTTGAAGAACATAATCGGCTTGCGTTACTAAGCAAGCTTATTGAAGATGGAAAAATGGATATTAAACTTGCGGTTGTGGAAAACTACGGTTTATATCATGAAAAAATAGGAATTTTTTGTGATGGGGATGGAAATGAAATTGCATTTACTGGCTCCATGAATGAGACATATACGGCATTGGAACTTAATTATGAATCGATAGATGTGTATTGCTCGTGGAAGGGTGCCTCAGAACAGCGTCGAGTAAATAATAAAATTATGGATTTTGAAAAGTTATGGGATAATCTAGATGATACTGTAGAAGTATTAAATTTTACAGAGTTGAAAGCTGAAATTATTCAAAAATATAGAGAGAAAGATTTTACTTATGAGAAATATGAGGAGTTTGAAAAGAAGAATGAAAATAAATATGTAAAAATAGTTCCATCTATTCCTGAAACGGTAAATTTATATGATTATCAATGGGATGCTATAAATAACTGGAAAGAACAGGGATATAGGGGCATATTTGATATGGCGACAGGAACAGGGAAAACATTTACTGGAATTGGTGCATTATGTACATTATTTAATGAAAAAAAGAGATTGTTGGCAATCATTGTGTGTCCACAGACGCATTTGGTGGAACAATGGGTAGATGATCTTAGAATATTTAATATTACTCCGATTATTGCTTATGGTATTCCTAAGTACAAAGATTATCCTAAGAAAATTCGAAGAGCAATATTTGATTATAGTTTGGAAACTAAGGACTTTGTGTGTGTAATCTGTACAAAGGACACGTTTGTAGATGTTAAATTACAAAGTCAAATAAGCAAATTTCCAGACGATATATTTTTGTTAGTAGATGAAGTACATAATATGGGAGCACGTAGTTATTTAGAAAAATTAACGGAAAGGTATACATATCGTTTGGGATTGTCTGCAACATTTGATAGACATCATGATGAGGAAGGAACAAAAAAATTATATAACTATTTTGGAAATAAGTGTATTACTTATACATTGGAACAGGCTATTGATGAAGGAAAACTGACACCGTATGAGTATTATCCAATTATAGTTTCATTGTTGCCAGATGAGTTAGAGCGTTACAATGAAAAAAGTGCTGAAATAGTTCGTAATATGATGGTAGATAAAAAAGGCAAAGTTTCGCTAAATCAAAAAGCAAAGCGCTTAGCAATAGAAAGGGCAAGAATTATTGCTAGTGCAGAAATGAAGCTTAAGAAATTGAAAGAAATTATAGTGCCGTATAGTAAAGATAACCATATTTTGGTATATTGTGGGGCAACGAGTATAATGGATGCAGATGCGGAAGAAGAAACAAGGCAAATTGATAAAATAACAAGAGTTCTTGGAAAAGAATTAGGGATGAAAGTGGCTCAGTTTACATCAAGAGAAAATTCTGAAAAAAGACGATTATTAAAAAATGAGTTTGAAGAAGGAAATACATTGCAGGCATTAGTAGCCATAAAATGTTTAGACGAGGGAGTAAATATTCCAGCTATAAAAACAGCCTTTATTCTAGCAAGTACAACTAATCCAAAAGAGTATATTCAAAGACGGGGAAGGGTGTTACGTTTGGCAAAAGGAAAGAAGAAGGCTGTAATATTTGATTTTGTGACAATGCCACATGATATTGATGTTGTTCCGTCGTTATCAGGCGAAGAAATAAAATATGACTTGTCATTAGTAAAAAGTGAATTAAGGAGAATGACAGAGTTTCAAAGGATTGCAGACAATGCATATGCTTCAAATGAAACTATTAGAAGAATAAAAGAGGTATATCAACTATATGATGAGGAGGTCGAGAAAGATGGATTTGAAGAAACCTTTGGATGAAGATGTTTTAAGAATTATAGAATTTAGGATTTTAGGAATGGAACGTAAAAATTTGAAAACAAATGATAAACCACGGAGAGATGCAGATATGATAGGGGATATTGTTAAGCTGATTAAGAGCGAAATAGATAGAGAAAGAGGGAGAGAATAATGCTAATAAAAAGAATAGAATTAATTAATTTTAGGCAATATATTGATACAACCATTGAATTCTCTGTTGATCCACAAAAGAATATTACTATAATAATGGGTGACAATGGAACTGGGAAAACCACATTAGCTCAAGCATTTCAATGGGCATTGTACGGAGAGACTGGATTTCAAATTAAGGAATTGATAAATCGCAAAGTTAGGGAACAGATGACAGTTGGTGTAAGAAAATCAGTTTCTGTAAAATTGGATCTTTGTTTTAATGGAGTAGATTATTCAATTAGGAGACAACTGATATATATTAAGAAAAGCAATTCCAAAATCGAAGAACAGGGACAAGCTAAATTTACAATTAGTTTTGTGGACGGGAATGGAGTGCAGCAGTATATGCCAGAATGTCAAAAACCATATTTTATAAAACGTATTTTGCCAAAAGATTTGTCGAAATTTTTCTTTTTTGATGGAGAAAAAATTGAAGAGATGGCTGATAATATTCAAAAAGGAAAAGGAGAAGATTTTAAAGAAGCAGTTTACAGTTTAGTTGGTTTGGGAGCCGTTCAAAATGCAATTGAGCATTTAAAAAGTAAATCCTCAACAAGAAATTCAGTAGTAAAAGCGTTAAATGCTGAAATTGATGCAAATAGCAAATCAACGGAACAGTTAAAACGGTATAATTCAGAAATCATGGAGTATGAACAGAAAATAGATAATGCTAATATGGAAAAGCTTCGAATTGAAAGTGAACTTGAAAGTATAAAAAAAGATATAGAAGAGAATCAGACAATCATTTTTACAGAAACTCCAAAAATGAAATTAAGAGAAGAGTATGTTGCGCTGGAAAAAGAAGTTAAAAACTTGAAAAAGAAGCGGCTAAATATGATTGGTCAAGATTTATTGAAGTCATTTCAAAAGGGAATCTATGGTTATGTAATGACCCCAATCATGAAAGATGAAAAAATACATAGGTTATTAGAATTAAGTGCACCACAAAAAAAGGTGATACCAGGCTTAACAAAAAAGACAATAGAATATTTATTGGAAAAGAAGAAATGTTTATGTGGAACTTGTTTGCAAGAAAATACGTTACCATATCAATCTGTAGAGGAATTGTTAGAATATTCGTATCCGAAAACGATAGGAATGCTTAAAGAAGACCATCAAAAAATGGAAAAGGTGGTTGAACGTGAAGGACAAGATTTTTTTGTTACGATGAAAAGACGTATGCAGTCTATATCAGAATTAGATGCACAGATAGAAGGAAAAGAAACTGAAATGGCGGATAAAATGAATTTATTGGCTAATACATCAAAGGGAGAGGAGGCAAAAAGACTTTTAGAACATAGTAAGTATCTTGAAACAAAGAAAAACAAAGAGTTGATTGATATAGAAGCAAATTTAAAGTTTTTGGAAAGAGAAAAAAATAGAAAAGTAAGTGAAAAAGAAAAATTGGTTATTGTAGATACGGATACTATGAGATTACAGAGGTGTTTAGCGTATGCATTGGCAATTCATACCAAAATAAAGCAGGATTATGAAAACAAAGAAAATGCCTATAGGCTTCGCCTTGAAAAGGGAATGAATGAGATTTTTGAGTCGATTTATACTGGAAATATAGCAATCAAAATTGATGCTAAATATAAGATTTCTGTGCGTGTTGACGAGAAGGATAGTTCAACGGATGAGGTGGAAAGAAACACTGCTCAAAGTTATGCATTGATATTTGCATTTATAGCGGCTGTTATTGACTTGGCGAAAAAGAAAGTAAATGAGGATGCCTACGAGGAAGAAGATAAAATTGATGAGGAGAGTGAAGGGTATCCATTGGTAATGGATGCACCCTTATCAGCGTTTGATAAAACTAGAATAAAAAGTATATGTACAGAAATACCAAGGATTGCAGATCAGGTTATTATGTTTATTAAAGATACGGATGGAACGGTAGCAAAAGAGTATATGAATGAAAAGATAGGTTTGCGATATACGGCAGTTAAGGTAAATGATAGTAATTTAGAATCACAGGTAATGAAAGAGGAGATATAAATATGTTTGAAAAGGAATATATATTTAGAGGGAAACATGCAAGCATGGTAAAAAAACTTGTTGCTAAATTGTCGGATGATGTCGGAGAAAGTTTTTTTGCAACAAATTTTGATGTTTATAAGATTGCACCTGTTATAGGATATATATATAATCGTCAAGCTGAAGTAGATAAGGGGGATGATACTAAAATATTTAGTGAAAAAATTAGAAATAATAGAGATGAATTGTTATTTAACTATCGCGTGTTAATGATGCTATTAAATGTAAATAAATCAGATGAGGAAAAAATTGATATTGCATTCAAAATGGATGATAAAGATGAGGAACGAAAAGCATATGATGCGTTATTTAATTCATATGTATTAGGCGGAGTGGAAGAACTTTATGAACAAATTTTTAATAATGCAGATAGTATAGAGGATTATATCATGAATCTAAATGAGTTTTTACGGGATTTGAGAGTAAGACTATATGGAATAGATGATGTGAGGTAGGCATGTGATTGCTACAAGGCTTTTTAAATATGGGGTTACTAATTTCAAAAATAGTTATTAATAAAGATGTGTATTTTACTGGAAATATTATAAACAAATTGTAGCTTAAAAAGTTGCAATATCTAATTGAAAAAATGGAAAGTAAAAGGTATACTGTTATTAAAAAATAGAAACGCAAGGCGTATTTGAATAGTAATATGTATAAATATTATTTAAAAAGATAAATAAGAACACATGGTGTAAAAAATAATAAAAAAGAAGACATTGGCAATAGCATACAGGAGAAAAATCGGGACATTATGTACACAACTGTTTTTGGTTTTGTTTGTAATTTAGAGATTTTTGAAATGAGATTTATAAAATATAAAAAGTATCTCAAGTAAAATGTATAAATTGACAAATGAAAGAGGGACGTATATAATGGAACTACCAAAATCAAATCAAAAGAATTAGGAAGGGGTGAAAAAAGAATGCATGTTTATAGCATAAGAATGAAACTATATGTTATGGAAGAGATGCGACTAAATGAAGTGCAACAGCATTTAATAGCATTTCTTGATCATGGGTTGTCAAAAATGGAAGGTTTTGTGGAATGGCATAGTGATAACAGATATAAGTATTACTGCTTTGATTATTTGTATCCCATTGAAAGAGATGGAGTATACAAAAAAAATCAGGTATATACACTTACAATCCGCACGGTTGATCCGAAATTAGCTGAGTATTTAGCTAATCAGGTCGTACATACTTATACGAAAAAATTAAAGGGTTTGACCTCTGAAGTAAGAATATTGCCTAAAAAGATAATTGAAGTACTTTACACATTAACACCGGCAATTTTGAAGTGTGATACAGGATATTGGCAGCAGGAAATGACAGCAGAAAAGTATGAAGAGCGTATGAAGATAAACCTGATAAAAAAGTGGAATGCTTTGACCGGAGAAAAAATGGATGAAGAGTTTTCTTTGTTTACAGGAGTTGAATTTTTGAGTAAATGCCCAGTGGCAACGGAGTATAAAGGAATTAAGCTTCTTGGAGATAAAATTAGACTTCATATAGCGGATAATAAATCTGCTCAAAGTTTAGCGTATATGGCATTAGGCACTGGAATTTTGGAGATGAATGCAAGAGGATTTGGTTTTGTAAATTATAGGTGGATTTAGGGTGTAGGAATCATTATTGATATCGTGGGAGGTGAAGTGATGCTAGAAGAGTGTTTAGCGGTTTTTAAACAGGTTTTGGAACGGGATTCTAATGTGATTTTTCGGGATTATATTCCAGCAAATGGAACGTATTTATTGGTGGGAAAGGATTATCAACTAAAAGGGTATCCTATGGAAATTCAAATTGATAAAAAGACGGGTACAATAGATAAAAGTGCAGTTTATTTTAAAGAATTTTGTATCTATGATTATTACAGTAAGCTGATTTCTATGAACAAACCGTTGGATCCATCAAAGATTATTCATTCCAATAATCTGTATTCGTTCTTTGTAAAAAAAGAAAATATTGTAAATGGAAAATTAACAGAGGCGGTGATTGATAAATATTATGAGATTTTAGAAAATCCGATAACCAAGTATTCAAATGGGAAAACCAGATCCCTTTATGAAAAGGTGGAAAAAAAGTTTGGGAAAGTGGATATGCAACTATTAGAAAAAAATAAAAACTGGATTAAGGAACATATTTTTTCAATCTGTGATTTGGTGTCATCTATTGATTTAGGGAAAAAAGACTATTTAAAAATTTTCTTTGAGGCAGATCCCCAGGAATATGAAAGAGAAGGAAATCGATATTTTATTCCTAATATTTACAATAGCAATCATTATAATGTGGAAGTGGAAGACTGCGTATATGGTTTGCCAGATAATAATATAGTAATGAATACAAAAAAGCCTTTTTTAGGTATTAAAACCAGAAAGGTTCCAGCACCTTATTTATTAGATGAGGAGACAGTGATTTTACAGAAGAAGCTGTTTGATTATTTTATGAATTTTGTAAGTGCAGGAAAATATAATGTGTATGTAGATTTAGAAAGGAACAGGTTTGAGGCTTGTCGGAACGATACAGTTCCAATGAATCATATAAGTGGAATTTTTTTACGGCTGCAAAAAGGAAAAAATGAGGCAGAAATCCATTATCAGGATGTAGTACCATATTACCAAAAAGAGTTAGAGGAAGCATTTCCATATCGAAATTATATGCAGGTTGTAAATGAAAAGCACCCGGAAAAGGAGGCGGTATATGGGATGTATGAGACACTGCCGGAGCTTGAGGGACTGGTAGATGATATTATGTATTCAAAATATCTAAAGAATAATTATTTTACAGAACCAGATAAACTTAGTATTTTAGATGAAAGGTTAAAGCAGAATCTGTTATTGCATCGTCAAGAATTGTTTTCATGGTTTCGAATGAATCGCAAGAATGGCATTAAGAAAATTGTTGAACAGGTGTTTTTACAAAATATTGTTTCGTCTGTATTAAACGGTTATCATGCAAAAGCGGTGAAACAAATTAATTTAAGATTATCATTTTTACAGTATTTAGAAAGGGGAGAAGCATATATGCCAGATTTTTCAGTAAAAATGCGAGAAAATTTAAAAGAGAAAGTAATGTCAAAAGAAAGTGTTGGTTTAGCAAATGACACAGAATATTATTATGCAGTAGGACAGGTAATGCGATACTTTATTTATCTGAATAAAAGTTCAAAAAGGGATGAATCTTTGATAAATGTAGTGCTGAATGCAAGAGACAGTCATACTATTAATGCACGGGTGGAGCGATATTACGAAAGGTATAATTATGCCATTTCATCGAAACGTGTGAATAATTTGTGCAAAATGATATGGGGATATGAAACACAGGAAAAAGTAAAAAAAGATATGATTTGCATGGGATATGTAGACAATAATATTTTGTTAGAGAAAAAGGAGGAGAATCATGAATAAACGTGTATATGGAATTATTGGAATTTCGTCTAATATGGCAAATTGGAACGCAGATTTTTCTGGGTATCCAAAAACGATTTCGGATGGTAGAACATTTGGAAGTGATAAGGCGCTTAAGTATACCATGAAAAAGATGTGGGACAATGAAGGGAAAAAAGTATTATATATAAAATCAATGCAGTTTGCAAAAAATAATGAGGGATTGATTCCAAGAACTTTGTCAGAACGTTATGCCTTTTTGTTTGGAGAACCAGATAAAAAGGAGGCAAAAGATACAAAAAAAATATTAGAAAATCTTATGTCAGCAGTAGATGTAAAAAATTTTGGAGCAACTTATGCAGAAAAGGGAAATAATATAGCTATTACAGGAGCAGTACAAATTGGACAAGGTTTCAATGAATATGAGGATACGGAACCACAGGTACAGCAGATTCTCTCTCCATTTCGTGATGGAAGTAAAGATAGTGAAAAGGATGGAGAGGCAAAAAATTCTACATTAGGAAGTAAGATTGTCAGTGATGAAGCACATTATTTTTATCCATTTGCTATCAACCCTATGGCATACAAAGAATTAGTAGAAGACTTGCAGGTTACCGAAGGGTACACAGAGGAAGATTATGAAAATTTCAAACGAACTGCTTTGGTGTGTGCTACTTCTTATGCAACAAATGCAAAGGCAGGGTGTGACAATGAATTTGCATTGTTTGTAGAGACAGAAATGGACACATATCTTCCAAATCTTACACAGTATCTTGTGTTTGAGAAAAAGGAAAATAAAAATTATATTTCACTTTCCCTTGGTAATGTATTAAAAGATTTAAAAGAACAGGTTAAATCAATTGAGATTTATTATAATCCAGATACTACTGTTTTAGATCATGATATAGAAGCTGCAAAAATCTTACATATTGTTACCCAAAAAGAGGTGTAGTCTATGAAAGCATTGTGTTTTACATTAGGAGGAAAAACTGCTTTTTTTAAAAAGCCAGAGGTGAATTCTTATTATTACTTTACATATGGCAATTTACATAAGAATGCATTACTGGGTATGTTTGGCGCAATATTGGGATATGGTGGTTATACACAACAGTTTCAAAAAGATGAACAAAAAAAAGAATTACAAAGAGGTTATCCAGAATTTTATGAAAAATTGGAAAAGCTGCATGTTTCCATAAAACCAAACGCAGAAAAAGGTTTTTTCTCAAAAAAAATCCAACAGTACAATAATTCTGTGGGATATGCTTCAAAAGAGGCTGGAGGAAATCTGATTGTAAAAGAACAGTGGTTGGAAAATCCAAGCTGGCAAGTCTGTGTTTTATTAGACAGTGAAGAGGCAGAATTATTGGCGGAGTATATAATAAAACGAAAATGTGTATACATCCCATATTTAGGTAAAAATGATCATTTGGCGGATATAACAGATATGTATGTGGAGGAAGTTACCAAGCAAGAAAGTGGAGAAGGAAGGTTGATTGGATTATTCCTCAAGAAGGGTGTGGAAATTCAGCAGAAATTCAGCTTGCGTGGGAAAAGAAATATGACCTATAAATATCAGGAAGATCTTCCTTTGGGAATGGATGTATGGACCAATCAATATGAATTAGAGACATTTATGGACACAGATGCAGAAGTAAAGTGGAAAAATCAAAAAGTATATGTGGTGGAAGGTCAATGCAGAATGTTTTATTAAGTAAAAGTAGAGCTTTGAAATTAAGAGAGGTTCCTATAAAACGGAAAAGTCTGTAACAAAAATGATGTGATTTGAAAACAGCCCTTAAAACAGGGCTGTTTGGTTTATAAAAGAGCGAGTAGTAACGCAGATTCCAAATATCATTGACAATGGCACGCAGTGCCACGTTTATATGAGTATAGTGATCAAATAAAACGTTTTATGAAAATAAGGGGGGAGTGCATGAAAAAACTCTATTTGAAATTAGCAGATTTGATGAAAAATGCGGGGGCATATTACGCTCACAGTAAAAGTGATGAAACTGGGAAAAATGAGTATGAAACATTAGAGGCACATACTGTATTATGCCAACACTATTTTGAACGACTTTGCAGTACAAAAGAGATAAAGGAAAAGATGGATGCTTTTTATGATATATTTATGCCAAAGAAATCAAAACAGGGGAAAATGGTATTCGACAGGATGTGGGTAAATATTGTGACCTTTCATGATATAGGAAAAATAAATCTAAGATTTCAAAAGGAAGTTTTAGGTAGGAGAGATATTGGAAATACAGATGTCTATTTTGAAGTTGGTTCCAGACATTCTGTTTTGTCTGCAGTCATTTATATGGAATATTATTTGGGAAAAATAGAGGAACTTGGAGATGAACAGGAAGCATTAAGATTGTTGGTTTTACTTTTATGCAATGCTTATATTATTTCAAGGCATCACAGCAATTTAGTTTCTATGGAAGGTTTTTTTACGGAAGAACAAAGAAAAGAAATTCGAAAAGCTATATCTGTTTTAGAAAAAGAATATGAAAAGGTATTTAAAATGGAGTATAAATTTGATGATGCGTGTGTACAGGCCATGCAGGAACAGTTTGAAACGCAAACACGTTCCAAGACACAGAATATTTGGTTATATTTTTATGAAAAGTTGTTATATTCGCTTTTAGTTGCATCAGACTATTATGCAACAACAGAATATAAGTCGGGTTTAGAGATAACAGATTTTGGGGAACTAGATAATATGTCCAGACTTTATGAAATATTTGAAAATACCACTATTAATCAGTCTATCAGAAAGTATCAGCAACATACATATCCTATGGAACAGGAAAAATTGAAAAAAAACAGGGATATAAATATACTTCGAACAGAACTTTTTCTAGAAACGGAAGAAAATTTCTTACATGGAGAACGAAAAAGCATGTACTATATTGAGGCACCAACAGGAGGAGGAAAATCAAATATAGCTTTGAATTTAAGTTTTCAAATGGTAAGAGAGGAAAGGGCAATTAAAAAAATATATTATGTTTATCCGTATAATACATTGATTGAACAAAACCAGGAAATCTTATTGCGGACTTTTGGTGAACAGAACGATATTATGAAGCATATAGCAGTTATAAATTCTATTACACCTATTAAGAGAGTGGAAGAAGAACGAAAAGTAGAATCACAGAGTGAGAGCGGACATTATTATGAAAAGGCATTGCTTAATCGACAATTTTTGAATTATCCAATAATATTGACCACACATGTTAGCTTGTTTGATACGATATTTGGTGATACCAAAGAATCAGCATTTGGATTCCATCAGTTGGCGGGAAGTGTACTTGTATTGGATGAAATTCAAAGTTACAGAAATGAGATATGGGGAGAAATCATTACTTTTCTTGCAGAACTTGCACAATTTTTGAAAATGAAGATTATTATTATGTCTGCTACGCTCCCTAATCTGTGTGACTTAATTGATAAGAAGGGATTTGCAGCATATTTGATAAAAGACAGAGATCGATATTTCAAACATCCGTGTTTCAAGAATCGGGTCATAATAAATCGAGAATTATTGCAAAAAGAAATCAGTTTGGACGAGTTGCTCGAACATGTAAAAATGCATTGTGGAAAAGGTAAAAAAATATTATTTGAGTTTATTAGAAAAGGCAGTGCAGAAGAATTTTATAGAAGATTGCTAGGAGAAGACTGGAATGAAACCGTTTATTGCATGACGGGTGATGATAGTATTTTAGAACGAAAGAAAATTTTAAAGAATATAAAAGAGACAGGGGAACAAGGATGTATTTTGGTTGCTACACAGGTGATAGAAGCTGGTGTAGATATTGATATGGATGTGGGATATAAAGCCATTTCTATGTTAGATAGTGAGGAACAATTCCTGGGACGTATTAATCGGTCCTTTTCTGAAACAAGGACAGGTTTCGTATATTTTTTTAGAATGGATGATGTAAAAAAAATTTATGGTGGAAATGATATCCGGGCAAATAAGGATTTTCAAATCTTGGAGGAAGAAAATTGGAATATTTTGAAAGAGAAAAATTTTTCTGAATTTTATAAAGAGATATTTTCTATCTGGAAGAAAAATTATGGAGAAGGTGCGGGTATATTACGGGACAGTTTCGAAAATGACTTTTTCAATCGAAGCGTAAAGAGGATGAACTTTCAAGAAGTAAAAGAACACATGAAATTGATACAAGAACAGAAATGGAGTGTTTCTATATTTTTGGGAAGAGTAGTGTTAGGTGAACTGGGGGAAGAAATAGATGGAAGAAAGGTTTGGGCGGACTATCAATGTTTGTTGAATGATAGGAAAATGGGCTATGCAGAAAAAAGAGTAAAGTTATCAGAAGTAAGAGCCAAAATGGATTATTTTATTTATCAAGTTAGAAAAATAGATTGTGCTTATACAGAGCAGATTGGGGAACTGTTCTATTTGGAAAATGGAGAAGAATACATAGAAGACGGAAAGTTAAATCGGGCAAAAATAGAAGGAGAGATAGCAGAATTTATTTAAAAAAACATAAATAAGTGATAATAGTTACAGGATAAGGGGGAAAATAAATTATGAAAGTAAATGGAACATTGGTCAATTATTATTTCCATTGTAAACGTCAGTGTTATCTGCATGGAAATCGATTGAATCTAGAAGATAACAGTGAACAGGTAAAAGTTGGGCGGGCATTGCATGAAGAGAAAAATACAAAAGAGAATACCGAGATTGCATTGGAAAATATTCGCATAGATCGATTGAGTGGCGAGTATCTTACGGAGGTAAAGAAATCAGATGCGGATGTGGAGGCTGCAAAGTGGCAGTTGCTTTTTTATTTGCACATATTAAAGGAAAAGGGTGTTATCAGAAAAGGAAGATTAGAATTTTTGGAAAAGGGAAAATCCAATAAAAAGACCGTATATGTTGAATTAACAGAAGAAGTGGAAAGAGAGTTAGAAAAGCATATTCAGTCAATAGAAAGTTTATTGGAAATGGATATGGTACCAGAGGTGATACATAAACCAACGTGCAAAAAATGTGCATATTATGAGTATTGTTATATTTAAAGGGGAAATTTGTTATGGGAAGTACAAGGTATATTACATCAATGGGTGAACTTACAAGGAAGGATAATTCGCTTTGTTTTAGGAAGGATGGGAAAAATGTTTATATTCCCATAGAGAATACACGGGAGATTTATTGCTTGAATGAAATATCTATAAATACAAAATTGTTGGATTTCCTGTCAAAAAATCATGTAGTCGTCCATTTTTTTAATTATTATGGGGGATATAGTGGAACCTATTATCCAAAGGCACAATATCTTAGTGGGAAACTGTTAATAAAACAGGTAAATGTTTTTGAGGAAAATCGCTTATATGTTGCAAAACAGATTGTTAAGGGAATTGGAAGAAACATATATGAAGTGTTGTATCATTATTATAAGCATGAGAAGAAAGAAGTAAAAGAAACATTGGATTGGATTCGAAAAGAGTTTTATGGGCAAGTAGACAGAATGTATAATATAAAGTCACTTATGGCAGTAGAAGGAGATTTGTGGACCAGATTTTATGCATGTTTTCAATTTTTTCTTCCAGAAGATTTTTTGATGAATAAACGAGTAAGGAGACCACCTGACAATCCTATGAATGCAATGGTATCTTTTGGAAACACATTACTTTATGGAAAGACCATAACGACCATTTACCAGACACATCTGGACCAGAGGATTAGTTTTCTGCATGAGCCATCAGAAGGAAGATTTTCACTTAGTCTTGATATGAGTGAGGTTTTTAAACCAATCATTGTATTTCGAACGATATTTGAACTGATAAATAATAGAAGGATACAAGTAGCAAAACATTTTGATAAAAAGCTTAATTATTGTATGATGAATGAAGAAGGAAGAAAAATTTTCATTGAAGCATTTGAAAGTCGCTTGGAAAGCGTATATCAACATCCTAAATTAAAGAGGAAGGTTTCTTATCGTACAGCAATGAAATTAGACTGTTACAAATTAATAAAGTATATTATGGAAGGACAGGAATTTATTCCATTTAGTTTGAAGGAGGGAATATAGTGGCAAATAAAAAAAATTTGAACTATAATTATGCGTTTGTTTTTTATGACGTAAATGAAAAGCGAGTACATAAAGTATTTAAGGTGTGTAAAAAATATTTATCTCACTATCAAAATTCCGTGTTTCGAGGAGAAATGTCACCATCAAAATTGATTCGCTTTCGAAATGAATTAAAACCTATTATTAATGAGGAGGAAGATTTCTTATGTATTATTAAATTGATGAATGATAATGTATTTGGAGAAGAAACTTTGGGAAAGAAAGATAAGGAAACTGGGGAAACGCTCATATTGTAAAAATTACCAACCGATAAAAGAAATAGATGCGAAAGAAAGCAGCAGATATAAGGGATTGAGCTAATAAAAGATAAAATAGTGAAAAATGTTTTTCACTTGGTAAAAAATGCTGAAAGTGTTGAAAATATAGGAAAATGGCTATACAATAGAAGAAAAGATCGTTATAAAAACGTTGGATAAATAAGAACATGAGATGTATTTGAATAGATTGAAGGGTACATTCGGATTCCCGGAAGAAACAGATAAATAAGAACATGAGATGTATTTGAATTACACACGCTTAGCCCCTAACCAATGGTTCTGGTAGTAGATAAATAAGAACATGAGATGTATTTGAATGTCCATGCCACTAGAATATTGCTCGTCTTGATGCGATAAATAAGAACATGAGATGTATTTGAATTAAAAGAATCAAATTCAATTATTGGATTAGCTGGTGATAAATAAGAACATGAGATGTATTTGAATTTACGCATATTTTCGCTTAGTTCTTGTTGCTTATTGATAAATAAGAACATGAGATGTATTTGAATACCATTCGCTTGCGGTCTTGCGGTAAGGCTAAATCGATAAATAAGAACATGAGATGTATTTGAATCAGTAAATTTAGGAGCTTTTGCATCAGCGACAAGCGGATAAATAAGAACATGAGATGTATTTGAATAAGAATTGTCAGAATTAAAAGAAAAAGTCAAACAACGATAAATAAGAACATGAGATGTATTTGGATTTGTGATGCTTGTCTGCATCGTAGGCAACAACCAGGATAAATAAGAACATGAGATGTATTTGAATTCTACAAAACACACTTCTATTAACATAGCTGGTTTTTGATAAATAAGAACATGAGATGTATTTGAATCTATAAACAGTGTACGTGCCGTTGTAAACGCTTTGATAAATAAGAACATGAGATGTATTTGAATGCAAAAGGCATTGTAGTAGATACAAGATATGAATTAGATAAATAAGAACATGAGATGTATTTGAATTTGATAAGTAATACAGCCACGGTGTACCAACCAACGATAAATAAGAACATGAGATGTATTTGAATAAGATTATTAGATAAAGAATTTGTCGAAAATGAAAGATAAATAAGAACATGAGATGTATTTGAATGCTGCATTTCAACTGATGTATTCGATGCTTCTTTAAGATAAATAAGAACATGAGATGTATTTGAATATTTCTGTTCTTTTTTTCTGTAATCTCGCCAATGAAGATAAATAAGAACATGAGATGTATTTGAATCCGAAATGATGAGAGAAACAAAAATCAAAATTTTCGATAAATAAGAACATGAGATGTATTTGAATCTGGAATGGCAGAACACTCGGACGCTATCTCTTTGGGATAAATAAGAACATGAGATGTATTTGAATTGCTGGATAATGTATGGAAGCCTGAAACAACCACGATAAATAAGAACATGAGATGTATTTGAATATAAGTGGTAGCAAAACATTTTCATTGCCGCTTCCGATAAATAAGAACATGAGATGTATTTGAATAGCCGATACCAATTACAGTATTGCACCACGTTTATGATAAATAAGAACATGAGATGTATTTGAATCCCTATGCTTCCACCACACTTTCTTTGCAAAATTTGATAAATAAGAACATGAGATGTATTTGAATATAAAAATGTGCTAAAAGCAACAGAAAGTGTTGATAGATAAATAGAAACATGAGATGTATTTGAATGCTTTACAATCAGCAAGAATGCATTTCAATACATGTGATAAATAGAAACATGAGATGTACTAGAGTAGTGTAGTATTTTCGAGTGAAGGAAGTATTTTTTGAATATTCAATTAAAATAATAAAAAAAGCTCTTGACGATTCACACAAATCGTATTATAATGCTCAACACTCTTCATAAGGATTGTTAGATTAATCTGAAGAGTATGAAGAGAATTTACAAGAGGTGAAAAGAAAGTATGACATTTTATCAGGAGTTACAGTTAAGTTCTACAGGGTCTAAACAATTGATTAAAAGTACAGCAGAGAAGAAAGAAAAGATACGTCATATCTTGATTTACAATTTTAAAGTATATCTTGTGATGGCGTTTTGTGTTGCTGTGGTTTCATTATATAGTAAGCTTTTAGGAACGGAAAACAGCGTGGTTGGAGTGACTGTATTATTAGCGGTGTTGGTACTTCGTCAGGCTGATTTTGGTATTAAAACGACACATGGGTTAGGGTGCATTGCTGGTATTTTTGCGATTCTAATCATGGGGCCGAGAATGACGAATATGCTATCACCAATTGCGGCATTTGTGTTAAATATAGTTTGTATTATGTTGTTGATGATTTTAGGATGTCACAATGTGATTATGTACAACCATTCCACCTTTGTTTTAGGATATTTGTTGTTGCAGGGATATGATGTGACGGGACAGGCATACATATTGAGAGTGATAGGTTTGCTGGCAGGAATGGGAATTTGTATGGTGATTTTTTACTGCAAACAGAAAAATAGACCGTATCGTCGGAGCTTTTTAGATTTATTTCGGGAATTTGATATTACCTCTTTGCGAAACAGATGGTATATCAAGTTGACGTTTATTGTATCCAGTGCGATGTTAATTATGTCTCTTTTAAATTTGCCAAGAGCAATGTGGGCAGGAATTGCCTGTATGTCAGTTTGCCTTCCTTTTGCAAATGATTGTACTGAAAGGGCAGGAAAAAGAGGCTTGTTTAATATTGTAGGATGTTTGTTGTTTATTGGGTTATATACGTTTCTTCCAACGTCTATGTATCCGTACATTGGAATGATTGGTGGAATTGGAGTTGGATATTCAGCAGGATACGCCTGGCAGACGGCATTTAATACATTTGGTGCATTATCCATTGCATCTGGTTTATTTGGTATGCATGGTGCTGTGTTACTTCGTATGGGTGTGAATGTTTGTAGTGCATGTTATACGTTGGTTTGTGTTAAATTTTTGGATTGGATATCAAACTATGCTGGTTCTTGGAGAAGGGTAACAGAGTAGAGGATTCTTTTAAATAAAAGGACGTTTCTTTATTAACCTAAAATATTTGACTATTATTTTTGTAAATAGAGGATGATTAAAAGCGATTAGGAAATCGGGTTTTGTAAAAATAGTCACTATTTCATTGTGATTATAGCCCGCTTTCCTTTTTGATTCGATTTTATTTTACAGATATGTTACAATTTTAGCAGACTAAAATAAAAGGTGAGATGGTTAAGGGAGGTTCGGTTTTGTATTTAGTTTCCTTATATTTTGATAAACAGACAGATTATATTTTAAGTAATTTGATGAAACAGATAGCGAAAAAAGGTGGAAATAGTTATATGCTGGAACGACAGATACCACCACACTTAACAATTGGAATGGTAAAGCAGGGAAAAGAAACGGATTTGTTGCAACACTTAGATAGGTGTGTTAAGCATTGGAATCGTACAGAGATTGCTATTGTTTCAATCGGTTGCTTTAAACCGCATGTATTATTTTTGGCAACCGTGTTGAACAGAGCATTGCACGAAATGTGTGTAGATGTAAACAAGGCATTTACAGAAGAGCAAAGCAGATACCAGCCATTTCATTGGTTGCCACATATTACGATGGCAAGAACGTTGAATGAACCACAGATGCAACAGGCATTTCATGTTTTACAGGCAAATTTTAATCCATTAAAGGGAACGATTACAGAGGTTGGATTATCAACAGGGAATCCATATCAGGATATAAAAAGATGGAAGTTATAGAGAAGCGAGGTAAGTACATTGAAAGAGAAGCAAATGGTAAGAATTATTAAAAAAAATGACGAGAGCTCAATGGAGTATCAGTTGGGAGATGTATTAGAAGTAGACAGTACTTGGTATGGTGGTGTGACGGTAAAAAGTAATAGTGGGATTTTAGTGCCATTAGATAAGGATGAATATGAAAGCGTAGAGGAAAAAGAAGAGAAGATAGAGCAAACAACAGAACAGTTACCGATAGAGCAGCGGGATTTAGTTGTAGGGGATATTGTTCGCCATTTTAAACGGGAATGGGTATCTGAAACTACTTCAGAATATTTATATAAAATTTTGGCATTTGCCAGTCATACAGAAACAGGAGAAAGATTAGTAATATACCAAGGACTGTACCCTCCTTTTAAGATTTGTGCCAGACCATATGATATGTTTATGAGTAAAGTAGATAAAAAGAAATATCCAAATAGCAAGCAGCAATATAGATTTGAGAAATTTAATGAATAGTTATGTTGGCAGATCATTAGGATAACGGGGAAAGAAATGATAGATACAATAGAAATTGATTCCTATGTTTGTAGGATATATCGTACAAAAGAAAAACAAATACAAAATGTAATTTTCTGGTTTGAAAGTGTGGAACGGATAGATATAGCAGAGCAGATGTTTGAAAAGCTGAAAAGGGAAAAAGGACTTTCTGGTTTTGCTTTGGTTGTAGTTATGATTAAGGATTGGAATAAAGAATTGTCCCCTTGGAAAGCACCTGCAGTGTTTGGTTCGGAGGAATTTTTGGGCGAGGGAGAGCAATTAAAGAATTGGTTATTAAAAATCGGTACGGCAAAGTTGTTGAAGGCATTATCTGTCTATGAAAGAAAACCAAAGTGTTATATTGGAGGCTATTCGTTAGCGGGATTGTTTGCTTTATGGGTTGCCTGTGAAAATGATTTTTTTGATGGTGTTGCCTGTTGTTCTGGCTCGCTTTGGTATCCGAGCTGGATGGAATATGCAAAAATGCATAAGCCGAAGAAAAGTACAAAAATATATTTGAGTCTAGGAAAAAAGGAAGAAAAGACACGAAATGCCATAATGAAAACGATTGGAGATTGTACACGAAATTTGGCTGCATTTTATAAAGAAAATGGACAGAGGGTTGTGTTAGAATGGAATAATGGCAATCATTTTTCGGATGTAGCAGAACGCTGTGCAAAGGGATGTGTTTGGTTATTAACGGAAGGTGACAATTGAAATAGAGTTACAGGTATGCTAGAAATGCGTGTATGTTGGAATTATCTGGTGAATAGAAAGAAAAGTAGGAGAGAAATATGAGTTTGATGAAGCAGATTCCGAAAGATTTTTATCGGGTGTTTCGGACTAAAAATCGGGAATATTATTTTGCTATTCTTGTGGAATTGTATAAGGCAAATATGGAAGAATATTATACCTTTGGAATGACAAAAAATGAGTGTCGGGATGTGGTGAATGAGACGATGGCAAGTCTTAAAATTGTCTGGCAGGAAGATGAGGAAGAACAGGAGGAAACAGTGTCACAGGGGCAGCAAATGCAGATGCGTACACCTGCTGCCAGATGTCTTTCTAATTTGTTGAAATGGGGATGGCTTCAGGAAGACTATGATGAGCAGTTGGACGAGGAAATCTATTCTTTTCCTGAATATAGTCAGATGTTTGTCGAGTTACTCTGGCAGTTAGGGCTAGATAGTGATAGTCAGGAACGGGAGAGTATTTTATCTATTTACAGTTTATTATACACATATTACATGGATAAGGACCGTAATAATGATATTATTAAAAATGCCTGGAAAACATCTCGTAGACTGACACAGCTTCTTACGAATATGCAGGATGGAATGCGAACATATTTTGATCGGTTATCCAAACAAAGTAACTTTCTTGGGATTCAGGAAGTATTATTACAGGAAATTAGTAATAGCGACAGCAAAAAATATGCCATGCTTACAACTACAGATAGTTTTTATCGTTATAAAGAGCAGGTGAAAGAACTGATTAGCCAGATTATTCGTGAGAATCAAGAAGAAAGCTTTCAATTACGCCAACAATGGATGCAGTTTACGCCAGAAACAAAAGAGGCACTTCGCGTAGAACGACAGATGAAGAGAAATGAAGAAACGAACGAGTATATGATAAGAATTGAGAGAGAGTTTGATCGAATTGAGGAAAAATATAATGGATTGATTGAGAAAAAGACGGAATTTGCAAAACGGGCATTGGCAAGAGTACAATTCCTGTTACAAGAGGGAATGGAACAAAGTGAGAATACAGCTACGTTAATCAAAATGATAGGGGAAAGACCAGACGGAGAAGAAATTTTGAGTACATTTCAGAAAGCATTACGTTTTTCTACCCCATTTACATTATTTACGGAAAAAAGTCTGTATCAGAAACGGGGAGCAACAGAAAAACAGTTTACACCAAAAGCGGTAGAAATGCAGTTAGAGGAAAAAGAAAATCTTACGGAATTTGTACCTAAGCCTTTGTATTCTGTAAAGGAATTGCAGGAATTTCGAGAAAAAAATACAAGCAATGGCAGATTTGTGGTGGATGAAACTACGGTTGAAAAAGTAGAAGATTTAGAAAAATTGATGCTGTTATGGCAGCAGTTTACAGCGGATACGGAACAGGATGCAGAAGAAAAAGTTACATTGGGAGGCAACTTGAAAAAGACGCTAGAGGGAGAAAACGAGGTTGCCTTTACACAATTGGTAATTAAGGAGGATTAGTATGTTCGCATATATGAATGAGGTTTCTCAGGCAGAACAGGATAAAATAAAAAAAGTGATTCAGGAATTGTTTCGACAGACCTGCATTTTAAAGATAAAATATAACCCAGAAACACTGATAGCAAAAGATAATGAAAAGTATTATATATGCAATAAGCACAGGGAATTTATAGCGGATTATCTGGAAATTTTAGGGTGTGAGTTACAACATGATTCCCAGGAGCATATTTTTCGTATTGTAGGAGAAGGTGTTCCAGTCTTGCGAATCAGTTTACATACAACAAAGATTTTATTGTTGCTTAAATTGATTTATCGGGAAAAAATGCTTGGAGAAGGATTACATGCAAGTGTGACAAATTTAAAAGAAATCCGAACGTATGGAGCAAATACAGGTTTATTGACAGGAAAATTGACAACAAGTGAATGGAGTGAAACCCTAAATTTGATGAAGCGACATCAGATATTGGAGATTCCTGGATCGGTGGCAAATGTAGAGGATGATACACCTCTTTATATATACAGTACGATTAATACATATTGTCCATCTAGAGAAATTAATGATCTGATTGCACAATATAAAGAGGAAACAGAGGAAGGAGAGAGACTGGAGAATGAAGGCGAAGAAGGTATTCAGACGGTTATGTTTGACTAATTGGGGAGGCGTAGATCATACTATATTGGAATTTAATGAATATGTAAACCTCTTTAGTGGAAAAAGCGGTTCTGGAAAATCAACGGCCATGGATGCATTGCAGGTTATTCTATATGGAAGTGTTTCCTCAAATTTCTTAAATCGTGCAGCGGATGACAAGAAAAATAAACGTAGTGTATTCGGTTACTTGCGAGGTGAGCAAAAGGATGGAACTGCGAATCGAGAGAAACAAGACTTTTGTTCTGTAATTGCATTGGAAATTGAGGATGTGAGGACGCATACAAAAAATTGTGTTGGCTTTAATTTTGAAGTGCGAAGTAAGGATACAGAATTGAATAAATTTGTGTATTTTAGTCATACGGGAGATATGCCGGAAGGAGGATACCTTACGAAAGAGGGGATACCTTTTACCAATGCACAGATGCGGGAATTGATTGAAGAGAGAGAACGGTCCATAGGAAACCGAGGACGCGCAGAAATCAATCGAATTTATAATACAAAAGAGGCATATTTAGCCACTTTATATCAAAAAATACTGGGCGGTATAGATGGCAGACGTTTTGAAACTATGGAAAAAAGTGCGATAGCCTTGCAAATGTCCAATGGAACGGGACAATTTATTAAGGATTATATGTTCCCACAGGGTACAGGAGAAGCTATCACACAGCTTAGTGAGCAGTTGGGAGCATATCGTGATATTTGCGAGCGGATTGAGGATATAAAAAAACGAATCGGATTACTGGAAAATGTGCAAAAAGCAGGAATTAAACTTTCTACCGCAAAAGCAGAACAGGTGCATTATAGTAGTTTGATAAAATGTCTAAACATTGTGGATGCGAAGGATCACATTGCTGCCTGGCAAGCAGAAAAAGAAACGGTAGATGGGGAACTGATACAGTTAAAACAAGTACAAGAAAAGTTTCAAAAGCAGGAAGAAAGTATAAATGAACAGTGGACACAGGCAAAGGCAGATTTACAGTCCAGTGACCTTGGACATTATAAGGAACATTTGGAAGAATTGAACAGACGAAGTGAAATGCTTGCGGCAAATAACCGAAGATGGAGAACGGTTACGGAAGGGTTGAAGCAGTGGGGTGAAGATGACTATATCAATGATTATTTAAGTGGACAGGTGCTTAAAAAAATTGACCTTTTTCTTAAAGAGCAGGTAACAACAGAAAAATGCGTCGAATTGCGAGAAACCTTATTGGAAGAGAAAAAGCAATTGGAAAAAGAATTGGGAATGTTGCAGGAGGATTATCGGGAGATAAAGAAACAACTAGAAGAAAGACGCAGCATTGTAAATGACATGAAGCAGGACAGAAAACCATATGGGGCAAAACTGAAAAAAGCCCAAGCTGAGTTACAGGAGCATTTGCAATATGCCTGTGGAAAAGATGCTAAAGTTTTTGTGCTTGCGGATTTATTTGATATTCAGGATGCAGAATGGAAGAATGCAGTAGAAGGCTGTATGGGAAAACTTCGTTTTGCTCTTATCACAGAGCCAAAATATGCAGAAGAGGCGGCAAAGCAGTTTCGCAAGTTATCCCGTCATGAAAATATTGATTTGATTAATGCAAAAGCATTGCAGGAATCGCAACCAAAGAGCAGAGAGAATTCTCTTTATGAGACGGTAATTTGCGAGAAAGATTATGTGGATGATTGCTTAAAACGGTTTCTAGGTAGTATTATCAAATGTCAGACAGAAGAAGAAATGATTGCGGCTGGAAATGCGATTACAAAAGACTGTTATTCCTATCATAATTTTATGTTCCGCCATTTACGAAAAAAGGATTATGAAATGGCATTTATCGGAACAAAAGTTTCAAAAGTCAAACTAGGGGAATATGAACGAGAGCTAGAAAAGATGGAAAAACGATTTGCAGCATTGGGTGAGCAAATTAGTCATATGAAGTTGATGTATGATTATGAAATGTTGGCAGAGAACCCTTTTGATTATATGGAATTTTCAAAAGCAGGAACTGAATTAGAAGAGACTATGGCAGAGATTGAAAAACTGCATACGGTCATTGATAATCTGGAAAAGGGAGAATTTCGCGAACTACAGCAGAGGGAAGAACAGCTTCATAAAGAATACAAAAATCTGCGGAAACAGAGCAGAGATTGTAATATAAGGATACAGGAAAAAACAGCACGCGTTGCAGGATTGGCGGCAGACATAAAAGGAAAAGAAGAAGAATTAAAGGAATTAGAGATTGGATATACAGAAAATACAAAAATAAAAGAAGAAATTCGACAAGAACGAGAAAAGGGAATTAGTGGCATCACACTAAACAACAGATGGTTAAGAAAAATAAAAGAAGCAAGGGAGACAGAAGAGGAGGCAAAACAAGAGAGAACAATAGCCAGAGAAGAATATATTACAAACTATCCAAACTCAGAATTTACAGGATGGGAGCCGGATAATGAAAAGTATGATAGAAAACTGGTAGAATATCAGAAAAACTATGAACCACAGTATCAGGAAGAATTTGAAAAACAATGCAGTCTGATTTATAAAAGTCTACGGGACAATGTGATTGCCAAAATACATGGAGACATCAAAGCTGCGCATAGACATAAAGAGGAGATTAATCGTTTGCTCCGCGAAACAAACTTTGCAGACAGTTGTTATCAAATTGATATTGAGCCTGCGGATAATGCGGATGGACAATTTTACGATATGCTTATGGCAGAGGAATTAGATACCAAAAATCCAGATAATGATGGATTTGAGGGACAATTAAGTCTAGGGGAAAATGCATTTTATCAAAAATATGAGATGCAGATAAAGGCATTGATGGAAAAATTTATGCCTGCCAAAAACATAGATGAAGTGCAGTTGAAAAAGTATCAGGAGGAAATGAACAAATATGCAGACTATCGCACGTATCTGGCATTCCGAATGAATGAAATTGTTACGGATTCGGAAGGAAAAACTATACGCAAAAATTATGTAGATGAAATGGCAGGAAGAGATTCGGGCGGGGAAGGACAAAATCCAAAATATGTAGCCTTGCTTGCAGGTTTTGCCATGTTATATATGTCACAGACAAATCGAGATTCAAAAATAAAACTGGTATTGTTAGATGAAGCATTTTCTAAGATGGATCAGGAGCGAAGTGCAGTATGTTTACAATATGCTAGAAAGATGGATCTTCAGCTTATCGTTTGCGTTCCAGATGAACGTTTACAATCGCTGATTCGAAATGTAGACAGTGTTTATGGATTTAGAAGAAAAAACAATCGAATATCCATGATGCATATTGATAAAGGTTCTTACTTGAAAATGATGGAAGGGGAAGAAGAACATGAAACTATTACTGGTAGAGGATGATCAGGGGATTGTAGAAAATCTGACGGCCTTTTTAAAAGAGGAAGATTTTGAAGTAGAGGCGGTCAATGGACAAAAAGATGCAATTCGATGTTTAGAAGAAAAGAAATATGATTTAATGTTATTGGATGTATCTTTGGCAGATGGAAACGGATTTGCAGTTTGCGCAGCTGCAAAGGCTATTACGGACATTCCAGTTATATTTTTGACTGCCTCTGGTGACGAATATAGTGTTGTTACCGGGCTTGACATGGGAGCAGATGATTATATTGCAAAACCCTTTCGTCCTAGAGAACTGGTATCAAGAATGAAGAGTGTTCTACGAAGATGTGGAAAGACAAATGCAGTCTTTGAAATTGGTAAACTTTCTGTAGATACCGTAAAAGGAACGGTGTTAAAAGCAGGAGAGGAGGTTTTCCTTTCTGCCTTAGAGTACCGCCTTCTTTTAATGTTTGTAAATCACAGAGGAGAAGTGTTGTCTAGAAATCGGTTGTTAGAGGAAATTTGGGACATTGCAGGAGAGTTTGTAAATGATAACACATTGACAGTATATATTAAACGATTGCGGGAGAAAATCGAAGATGATCCGCAAAAACCGATTTATATAAAGACCATACGAGGAATTGGGTATCGATTAGAGTAAGTTCTGCACAAAAACTCTCAGAGTAAATTGAGTTTCGCAATCACCTAATTATTTAGTTGCCTGGAAAGGAGAAAAGAGTGAAAGTAACAACATTACTTAGAAATCCAGAAGTAAAGTGGAGCGTTGGCATTTATATTGCATTCGTATGTCTGACAACCATTACAGGTAGTTGTATATGGGGAATGAAAGTAGGACTTTTTGCCTTTTGTATATCTAGCATTAGTATAGGGATACATCTGTTTTTTTCGATCAGGAGATACAATGACCTTGCACAATTAGCAAATCAATTGGATGAGATTTTACATGGAAATCGGTGGCAATTGTTACGTGAGGAGCAGGAAGGCGAATTATCGATTTTGAAAAATGAAGTGAGTAAAATGGTAATTCGATTACAGGAGCAGGCAGAGCATTTGCAAAAGGAAAAAGTATTTTTGGCAAATTCCATTGCGGATATTTCACATCAGATACGAACTCCTTTGACTTCTATCACATTGGTTGTTTCTTTGTTATCAGAGCCTAAGGTAACAGAAGAGCGAAGAAGGCAACTGTTACGAGAACTAAAGCAACTATTAAAACGAATTGATTGGTTGATCAACACATTGCTGAAAATTTCAAAACTGGATGCAGGAACCATACCTTTAAAAAGTGAGAAAATTAAAATGGTACAACTGTTAGAAAAAGCGAAAGAACCATTGGAAATTTCTATGGAATTAAGAGAAATTGCATGGAAGATTTCTGTAGATGAAAACATTGCATTTCAGGCAGACTTTGCTTGGACGTTAGAAGCAGTAGAAAATATATTAAAAAATTGTATGGAGCATACCCCAGAAGGTGGAGAGATTGTTGTAGAAGCGGTGGAAAATAAAATTTATACGGAATTAACCATTGCGGACAATGGAGAAGGGGTAGATGAAGAAGATTTACCGCACATTTTTGAACGTTTTTATAAAGGGAAAAATGCGAGCAAGGAAAGTATTGGAATAGGTTTGGCTTTGGCAAAGACTATTATGTTGTCACAAGATGGAACGATATGTGCAGAGCGGAGAGCCGAAGGAGGCACACGCTTTATTTTAAGGTTTTATCATAGATGGTAACAAGAGGAAAGAACTGGATATGGAATAAAGGAAGAATTGACCGGGAATGTTATGCCTTTGGTAGACAGCCCGGTCAAAGTCATTTTTTGGAAAAATAGGAAGCGAACATACAGAAAATTAGTGAGATAGGAAAATAAAATTAGAAAGTGACAGTTTTGTCATTTTGCAGTCATGGTGATGTCACTTAAGATTGTTATACTAAAATAGCAGAACGGAAAGAAAGCGATTAGAATGAGGAGGATACTATGGAGATATTAAAAGTTGAAAATCTAAAAAAGGTATATGGAAAAGGTGAGAATCAGGTCGAGGCATTGGGCGGAGTATCTTTTTCGGTACAACAGGGAGAGTTTGTTGCTATTATTGGACCTTCTGGTTCAGGAAAGTCTACCTTACTTCATATTCTAGGAGGTGTAGATAGACCAACCGCTGGAACAGTATTGGTAAATGGAATTGATGTGTATAAGCAAAAGGAAGAACAACTTGCTATTTTTAGAAGAAGAGAAGTAGGGCTTATTTATCAGTTTTACAATTTGATTCCTGTTTTGAATGTGAAAGAAAATATTACATTACCTGTGTTAATGGATGGAAGAAAAGTGAATGAAGAAAGATTAGAGGAATTGATTGGTATTCTAAAATTAAAAGGACGGGAAAATAATCTGCCAAATCAGTTATCTGGAGGACAACAGCAGAGAGTATCCATTGGAAGAGCACTGATGAATGCACCTGCAGTTGTTCTGGCGGATGAACCGACAGGAAATTTGGATTCAAAAAATAGTCATGATATTATGAATTTATTAAGAGAGTCTAACAAGAAATATAATCAGACGTTGATTGTCATTACACATGACGACAATATTGCCTTACAGGCGGACCGTATTATTGCAATTGAGGATGGGAAGATTGTAAGAGATGAGGTGACACGCTAATGGGAGTATTTCAGAAATATACACTAGAAACATTAAAGAAGAACAAAGTAAGAACGTTTGTTACTATTATTGGTATTATTCTTTCTGTAGCTATGTTTACTGCAATTACAACCATTATTAGCAGTTTGCAGTCATATATGGTAAACGTGGCGATTGAGGATAATGGAAGCTGGTATATTTCCTTCAAAGATATCGATGGAAGTGACAAAGATATGCTTTTGAAAAGCAGTGAAATAAAGAAAAAAGTTTCACTGGAAGAAATTGGTTATGCTGAGTTGGATGAAGTAAAGTATGCAGAAAAACCATACGTGTACCTTGTTGGTGCAGATAAAAATTGCAAGGAGTTGTTGCCAATTCATTTAACGGAAGGAAGAATGCCTGAAAAAGAAGGAGAAATCCTATTACCAACACATTTACAGGCAAGCCTAAAGTCTCCTAATCAATTGGGTGACCAGGTAACTTTTCAAGTCGGACAACGTGTGGACAAACAGGGAGAAGTATTGACACAAAACAGTTCGTATGATGAAGAGAATGAAAAAATTGTAAAAAAAGAAGAAAAGAAATATACGGTAGTTGGTTTTTATGAACAACCATCTTTTGAGGGATATGATTCACCTGGATATACAGCAATTACAGTTCCAGAAAAGAATCCACAGCATTATTACGAGGTGTATGTCAGTCTTAAAAAAATAGGAAATACATTTCAATTTGAAGAGAAGCAGATAGAAAAAATGAAAAGTCCGATTGCACATTCTTTAACGAATACAGAATTGCTTCGCTATAGTGGAAATGTTAAAACTGGAACGATGAGAAATGCATTGTATTCCATGGCTGGAATTTTAATTGGAATTGTTATGCTTGGTGCGATTACGTTGATTTATAATGCGTTTTCTATTTCCGTAGGAGAGCGAACAAAACAATTCGGTTTATTGAAATCAATTGGAGCTACGAAACGCCAGATACGAAATTGTGTTCTTTTTGAAGCTTTTAGTTTATGTTGTATTAGTATTCCTTTGGGAATCGTCGCAGGAATTGGCGGGATTGGAACTACGTTGTATCTGTTGCGTGGTAAATTTAATTTGATTGTAGCAGAGGCATCCACTGTACCATTAAAGTTGGTAATTAGTTGGCAGGGAATCATTGTAGCGGTGATAGTCAGTGTGATTACAGTGTTTATTTCTGCACTTATTCCAGCAAGACGAACGATGCGGATGAATGCAATTGAAGCTATACGACAAAGTCAGGATATTAAAGTGAAACCAAGACAGGTAAAGGGCGGAAGATGGACCTATCGTTTATTTGGTTTTGAGGGAATGTTAGCATATAAATATTCCAAAAGAAATAAGAAACGTTATCGTGCAACTATTATTTCCTTATTTTTCAGTATTGTATTATTTATTTCTACAAGTACATTTTGCGAGTATTTGACTTCGTCTGTAGAGAATTTGGTAGATGATTATACATGTGAAATTACAGGTTATTCTTATAGTTCGGAAACGGAGATGAATCATCTTGATGTGGAGAAACAATTTCATCAAATAGAAAAACTGGATGGTGTGGATGATTGCGCATATATAATGGATGGTGGAAATATATCTGGATTAATTCTCAATAAAGATGATATTTATACGAAAGAGTATTTCACCTATCTAAAAGCAATGGGTTTTGAGAAAACAGAAGAAGATTTTGCAAGGATTACATTGGTGTTTATGGAAGATAAGGAGTATCGTACCTACCTAAAAGAAAAGAAATTGGATGAAGGCACGTATATGGATACGAAAAATCCAGTTGCAGTTGTATACAACAATAAAAAATATTATGACGATACACAGAAAAAGTATATTACATTTGCACCATATCAATCTTCTGTAAAAGAACTGGAATTGGAAGTTCCAAAAGAGAAAAAAGGATATTCCCAGGAAGAAATTATTTATGATGATAACGGAAAGAAGCAATGCGAGTATTTTGATGAAGATTCTGGAGAAAGCATGACGCTTCCGTATAACAAAGAAAATGTAAAAAAAGTGAAAATTAAAATTGGTGCATTGGTGAATGGTTCTACACCAAGAATGATAAGTCGAAGCGAATATAGTAGTGGAAGTTATTGTCAATTGTTGTATCCATATAGTGCAAGGAATACTGTATTGGGTATGTTTTCAAAAAAGTGGAATCAGATGGGATCGCGCTTTATAACAAATTATTATATTTGGGCAAAGAATACAGACAAAGCTTGGGATTCGGTTGATAAGTACCAAGAGAAATGGAATAATAACAATGAAGATATAAGTGTTAATTTCTATAACCAGAAAGAAGAGATAGATACCAATCGAGCATTGTTGCTTGTTGTTCAGGTATTTGTATATGGTTTTGTAACTTTGATTAGTTTGATTGCAGTAGCGAATGTATTCCATACGATTTCAACCAACATTCAATTAAGAGGAAGAGAGTTCGCCATGCTAAAATCAGTAGGTATGTCACAAAAAGGACTGCTACGGATGATGAAATATGAATGTTTACTATATGGAATCAAGAGTTTAGCGGTTGGTATTCCTGTATCGATTGGTGCGTCCTATTTGATTTCCAAGTCTGTAGGACAAGGCATAGAAATGGGCTATATATTCCCTGGAATGAGTATAGTAATTACGGTAATTGGTGTGTTTGGTATTGTATTTACTACTATGCTTTATGGTATGAATAAGCTCAAAAAAGAAAATGTCATGGATGCATTAAAGAAAGAAAATATTTAGTTCGGTTAAAAAGTATTATTTTGTATTGCGTAGTATAAAATCACTGAAAATCCACAAAATAAGAAAGGCAGTTGTTTGAAAAAACAACAAAGGACAAAGGAGGAGAGAATTGGTTGTACGATTCTTTCCTTCTTTTATGTGGAGGATGTTATGAAAAAAAGAGATAATTTTTCAGGTACATTAGGATTTGTAATGGCTGCGGCAGGAAGTGCTGTTGGTTTGGGAAATATGTGGCGTTTTCCTTATTTGGCAGCAAAAGACCATGGTGGTTTATTTTTGCTCTGCTATATTATATTGACCATTACGTTTGGATTTACTTTGCTTACAACAGAGATTGCCATTGGAAGAAGAACAGGGCAAAGTCCTTTGACCGCATATGGAAAAATTAATAAAAAATGGGGATGGATTGGTAGCTTAGCCTGTTTGGTACCCATTCTTATATTCCCCTATTATTGTGTGATTGGTGGTTGGGTAATGAAATATGTAACCGTTTATGTGACGGGACAGAGGCAGCAGGCGGTTGACAATGAGTATTTTGCTTCCTTTCTTAGACAGGGAAGTACACCAATTGTATTTATGGCTATTTTTCTTTTTATCACTTGGTTTATTGTATACAGAGGAGTAGACAAAGGAATAGAACGATTTAGTAAAATACTTATGCCAATATTGCTTGTTTTTGTATTATTTATTTCTGTGTATTCTTTGACCATTTCCTATACGGATGAATCTGGAATTACAAGAACAGGATTAGATGGTGCGAAATTTTATCTCCTTCCTGACTTTTCGACCATCACAGTAAAATCCTTTTTTGTCACGTTGATGGATGCCATGGGACAGTTGTTTTTTTCGATTAGTGTAGCAATGGGAATTATGATTACCTATGGCTCTTATGTAAAAAAAGATACAAATTTAATGAGCGCGATCAATCAAATAGAAATTTTTGATACATTTGTTGCTGTAGTAGCAGGTTTTATGATTGTTCCAGCAGTATATATTTTTATGGGAAGCGAAGGAATGGATGCTGGACCAGGATTGATGTTTGTTTCTTTACCGAAAGTATTTCATGCAATGGGAAAAATAGGAGGATGGATGGGAGGCATTTTCTTCATCATGGTAGTATTTGCAGCGATTACCTCCTCTGTATCTATGATGGAAGCGGTTGTTTCCAGTTTGATAGATCGATTTCGACTTTCAAGAAAAAAATCGGCTGCCATAGTAGGAGGATATGCTTTTATAGGTGCTGTGGTTGTTTGCTTGGGATATAATAAACTATACTTTAACGTATCACTTCCCAACGGAACACAGGGACAGATTTTAGAAGTATTAGATTATATTAGCAACTATTGTCTTATGCCTTTTGTTGCATTTTTTACCTGCATTTTAATTGGATGGGTGGCAGGACCAAAGGTGATTATGGAAGAAATCTGTTTCGGGGGATATAGCTTCAAACGAAAAAAATTATATATCGTGATGATTAAATATATTGCACCATTTTTGCTGTTTTTGTTATTGCTACAGTCCTTGGGACTATAAGCGAAGCCTTGCGATGATTTGTGCCAAATCCTCTGCGGAGTCTACCGTATCATGTAAAATCCATTGCATAAAAATATTGTAAAGAGCACCAGCATAAAAATAAAAAGGGTAAGAGCGAATACATTTATGCTCATCAAAGGCAGGCTGTTTTCGGATATAGTCGTTTAAAGCGTCTAGTAATAAACTGTCCATGCCTGCTTTATGAAGGCATAGGGCAAAGTGTTTATATTGCTGAAAAAACAGCAAGCTTTGTAAGATGTGTTCGTAGCTATGAAAGGAGTTGGCGTTATTTTGTTCTACCGTGTTCATATAGCGTTCTAAAATGTATTTCATATAATATTGCAAAATTTCTTCTTTAGAAGAAAAGTATCGGTAATAGGACATGCGAGAAACGCCAGCTTTTGCGACAAGGTCTTTTATATGAATTTCTTTTAAGTCTTTCTTTTCCATTAACTGAAGCAATGCTTCTGCGATGTATTGTTTTGCATCCTGTGCCATAGTAACCTCCCATTTTATAAGTTTTAACCGAATCAAGTAAGCCCCCTGCTTCAATTGCAAATATCCACTTGACTGCGTATTATTTTGGTTCATTTCTGTTGGTTATAGTATATATGGTTTTGAAATATAAAACAAGTAGTTTTAAAAACTACAATAATACAAAAAAGTGACAGAAGTGCCTGTTTTGTAAATTGATTTCTATCTGGTTATTAACTACAATATATGTAGTTTTTAAAACTACATTATGTAGAAAAAAGTAGAATATGGTAGTGCGAAAGATAGAAAGCAATTAGTAAGGCTTTTGATTTGTTTGATCGTTTAATAAAAACAATCGCAGAAAGGAATTAAAATGAAAGAATTAAGAATTGGGAACAAGGTAGCAAGACTTCCGATTATTCAGGGAGGAATGGGAGTTGGTGTCAGTCGTGGACGTTTAGCAGGTGCAGTAGCAAAGGAAGGAGGGATTGGCATTATATCCACTGCACAAATCGGATATGATTTGGAAGGGTTTGATAAGGATCAAGAAGGTTGCAATCTTAGAGCCATCAGAGAACATATTGCAATGGCAAAAGAGATGAGCAATGGTGGATTAGTCGGTGTAAATGTAATGGTAGCATTAAAACAATATCGGGAACATGTAAAGGAAGCTGTGAAGGCAGGTGCAGATGTTGTAATTTGTGGTGCGGGACTTCCTATGGATTTACCAGAATTGGTCGCAGGTAGTGATACAAAGATTGCGCCAATTGTATCTTCTGCCAGAGCGGCAAGATTACTATTACAGAAATGGAAAAGAAGATACGATTACATCGCAGATTTTTTAGTAATTGAGGGACCAAAGGCAGGTGGGCATCTTGGATTTACAAAAGAAGATGCAGTGAAAGATATAAATTTTGATGAAGAAATAAAGGCAATTATAGCAGTAGTAAGAGATATGGAAGAAAAATGCGATGCAAAAATTCCTGTTATCGTAGCAGGTGGAATTTTTGATAAGAGGGATATTGACCATGTTATTTCTCTTGGAGCGGACGGTGTACAGATTGCAAGTCGTTTTGTTGCAACCTATGAATGTGATGCTTCGGATGCATATAAACAGGCATATATAAACGCAAAGGCGGAAGATGTCCGTATTATACAAAGTCCGGTGGGAATGCCTGGTAGAGCAGTAAACAATGCCTTTTTGAAAAAGGTTGATGAAGGAAAGGTATGCGTAGATAAATGTTATAAATGTCTTGGAAAATGTAACCCCGCAGAGATTCCATACTGTATTACAAAAGCGCTTGTAAATGCAGTGAAAGGTGATTTGGATAATGGGTTAATTTTTTGTGGTGCAAATGTGGGGCGTATCAATACCATTGTCAGTGTGCATGAATTGATGGCAGAATTAACGGAAGAAATAGAAGTTGGCATTGCTGAAACAGAAAGAATTGCTGGATAAAATTGGATAGTGAAAAAATAAAAACGGCAGAATATAGCGTTGGGAGGATACTCCAGTTATATTTTGCCGTTTTGTTGTATTAAACGACTGAAACTGGTAAAGTGTGTTCCAGAATTAGTAGAAAAAATCAAAACAACAACATGCTGTTGATTTTGAACGTGGTTTGTATTATAATGTCGTTTAAAAGAGGAGACACAACATGCGAGATGAAATAAATATGGTATCAACTCATATAAAATTAATCAATGAGTTGATTGAAAAAAAGGCAAATCAAAAATTAAAAATCTATGGTATTACCGTATCACAAATACGGGTAGTAGTTGTTTTAAAAGCGGCAAAAAATGAGACTTGTTCTATGAAGGAGCTGGAAAAATCATTGAAATTGTCGCAGCAAAATATTGTAGGTTTGGTAAAACGGTTAGAAGAGAAAAAGGTTTTATATAGTTTTCCAGATAAAGAAGATAAACGAATAAAGCATGTTAAGTTGACCGATTCGGGAAATCAGTTATGTGATACGATTGCGTTCGAATTAAAAAAAATGGATGAGTGGATTTTAGAAGCGTTGACAGAGGAAGAAAAAGAGAATTTTTCTAGTTTGTTAAAGAAAATATATTCTCATGTGATGGGAGATTCGGAATATTCAAGTCAGATATTGAAAGAATAAAAGGTATAAGAGGGGGTATTATGGGAACAGAAAAAGAGATACATTATTATCAGACCTATACGGATGATTTTGTATTTAGCAAAAACCAGGATTTTCAATTACCAGAGGATTATTTATGGGTCAATGAAACAAAGGGACACCAGCTTTTAGAAAAAATTCTTTTAAAAGTTGCTGGTGTTTTTGCAAATATTTATTGCCGAGTATTTTTACATGCCAAAGTAGTGAACAAAAAAGTGTTACGGCAGTGCAAAGAGGAAGGAATATTTTTATTTGGAAATCATACACAGGAAGTAGGAGATGTATTTTTACCTAAGTTGTTATGCGGAGGCAAGCGATATTTTGCCATTGCATCAGCAGCAAATTTAGGGATTCCTGTGGTTGGAAAATTATTACCATGGTTGGGGGCGTTGCCGATACCAAATGATTTTAGAAAAATGAAAGATTTTAAGCAGGCAGTTTATAAACGAATAGAAGAAAAAAAGTGTATTGTGATTTATCCAGAGGCACATGTATGGCCATACTGTACTTGGATACGTCCGTTTCCTGCAACTTCTTTTCATTATCCTGTAGAAAGCAAAACGCCATCCTATGCGATGACTACGACATATCAAAAAAGAAAATGGGGAAAAAAGCCTAAGATTACAATATATGTAGATGGACCTTTCTATGCGGAGGAAGGATTATCAAAAAAACAGCAACGGGAAAAATTGAGAGATACTGTATATGGGGTAATGAAGGATAGAAGTCAAAATAGTAATTATGACTATATGATCTATAAACCAAAAGGGAGGGAATAGAAGAGTATGAACATTTTATATTGCGGAGATAAAAATATAGAAGATGGATTGATTCTTTCTGTATTGTCGCTCTTGAAAAATGTGAAAGAAGCATTATCTATTTACATTCTTACTATGCAGAGTGAGGACGTAGATTGTAGTTGTCAGGCAGTTACGGAAAGCACGATAGAGTATTTGAACCAAAAGGTGAAACAAAGCAATGTAGAGAGTTTTGTTAAGAAAATTGATATGACAAAATATTTTCAGGGGGATAAGCCACTTGCAAATTTAAAGACTCGTTTTACTCCTTTTTGTATGTTGCGACTTTATGCAGATTTGGTGGAGGAGCTTCCAGACCGTTTGCTTTATTTGGATAATGATGTGATTTGTAGAGGAGATTTAGAAAGTTTTTATTATCAGGATATGCATAATACAGAATTAGCGGGGGTATTGGATTACTACGGTTCTTGGTTTTTCAGAAAACAATTTTGGAAGAGAGATTATGTAAATTCAGGTGTATTGCTTTTAAATTTGGAAAGAATAAGAGAAACGAAATTATTTGAACAGTGTCGGAAAAGGTGTAGAGAAAAGAAGATGTTTATGCCAGATCAATCCGCTATCAATAAATATGCTGTGGAAAAAAAATTGCTTGCTCGCAGATATAATGAACAGAGAAAATTACATGCCAATACCGTATTACAGCATTTTACTACCAGTTTCCGTTTTTTACCATGGTTTCATAAAGTCAGTGTAAAGCCATGGCAGATAGAAAAAATGCATAGGGTACTTAAATTACATGAGTATGATGCATTGTTAGAAGAATATGTGAATGTACAAAAAAGTATTCAAAATGAGAATCAGAAGACCGAAGGAGGAGTTGCATGAGACCGATAATACCTGTATTTTTTACAATTGATGATGGATATGCACCATTGTTAGGGGTGGCATTACAGTCTATGATAGAGAATGCATCTAACGAATATCAATATCATATTCATATTATTCATGAAGATGTTTCGGCGGAAAATCAGAAAAAAATATGTGCTCTTGGAGGGGATAATTTTAAAATTGCATTTTCCTCCATGGAGAAATCTTTAGAAGATATTACGAATCGAACGGAAAATTATCTTCGTTGTGACTATTTTACAATGACAATTTATTTCCGTTTATTCATTCCTGAAATGTTTCCAGAATATGACAAAGGAATTTATATTGATAGCGATATTATTGTCCCAGGAGATATTTCGCAGTTATACAATATTGATTTGAAAGACAATTATATTGGGGCTTGCCCGGATCATTCTGTTTCTAATGTACCTCCACTTGCAAAATATATGGAGCAGGCGTTAGGAATTGATAAATATGAGTATATAAATTCAGGTGTCTTATTGATGAATCTGAAGAAAATGCGGGAAAACAAGTTTAGTGAACACTTTTTGTCTTTACTAAAGAACTATCATTTTGATTGTTTAGCACCAGATCAGGATTATCTAAATGTAATGTGTCGCGGAAATATTTGTTTCTTGGATAAATGTTGGGATGTGATGCCAAATAAGATGGAAAAAGTTCCATTTCGCAATCCTAAATTGATCCATTACAATTTGTTTGATAAGCCATGGTGCTACGATGGGATTCAGTATGAAGAGTATTTTTGGGATTATGCAAAAAAGACTGTATTTTATGAGGAATTAAAGAAATTTAAGCAAGAGTATTCTGAGGAAAAGAAACAGTCAGATACAGAGGCGTTTGAGCGATTACTAAAGAAGGCAGAAATTATTCCAGATACAGAGATTACATTTAAAAAAGTATATGAAAGTGGAGTAAGCGTAAGATTATGATAATAGGGAAAAATAAACAACAGGTAATTCAAAATATTGAAAAAGCTGCAAAAAACGAAGATTTTTATGCAAAGGTGGAGATTGATGATCCAGAGCTTTCTGTAAAAATGGAAAATCGTTTGTTAAAGAAATATTTAAGAACAAGGAAAAAAATAGGATATATCATTCGAAATATTGTTGCAAGAGCCATTGTGGATACAGCATCCAGAGGGATAAATCGGACCACCGAATATGAGGGATTGGAGAATATCAAAAACATAAAAAGTGGAGCGATTGTGACAAGCAATCACTTTAATCCAGTGGATAATACGGCTGTGCGAATGGCGGTAAAAAAGACTGGAAGAGGAAGATTATATATTGTAAGCCAAATCAGTAATCTTGCCATGGAAAGCTGGGTTGGTTTCTTAATGCGTTTTACGGATATTATTCCAATTTGCGCAAGAAATAAAAAATACATGAACCATCAATTCGCACCAATCCTACAAAAATTAGTGCGAAAAAAACAGTGGGTGTTGATTTATCCAGAGCAGGAGATGTGGTTTAACTATCGAAAGCCTAGACCACCGAAAAGAGGTGCGTACTATTACGCAGCTAAATTTAATGTTCCAATCGTTTCTTTCTTTGTGGAAATCAGAGATATGGACGAAAAAGAAAATGAGGAATTTTATAAAGTAAAATATATCGTACATGCACTTCCTGCTATTTATCCTTCTCCAGATTTGAGTGTCAAGGAAAATAGTGTTCGCATGATGCAAACGGATTATGAGCAAAAGAAAGCAGCTTATGAAAAGGCGTATGGAAAAGTAGTAGATTATACATTTGATTTATCGGATATAGCAGGATGGATTGGTGAAAAATAAAAAGATAAGAAAGACCTTTTAAGTAGATAAGGGAACGGACCAGTATCTACTTAAAGGGTCTTTTTTTGCTTTATAAAAGTTTAAGAGCATCCATGACATATTCACTTATTCTGCTGTAGAAGATGCGGTTTCTAAAATAGTGTTGACAAATTGTATATAACTGTATATACTGTGTATATACATGAAGGGAGAGTGAAATGAATATGAAGGAAAAAGAAAAAATGCTATTGAATGTATGTGGGTTATGTAAATCCTATGAACGGTTTGCTTTGCAGGATATTTGTTTTTCCCTAGAGCCTGGTTATATTTTGGGTGTCATAGGGAAAAATGGTTCTGGCAAATCTACGTTGATAAGAATGCTACTGGGTAGCAGAAAGGGAACAGGAGAGGTGCAGCTTGGCGGTTGTTCCTGGAGTAATGTAGTTGCGTATAGAAAGCAATTGGCGTTTGTCTTAAAGGATACACCTTTTCCTGGAATTATGAATGCGAAGGATTGTGGAAACTATTATGGAAAGTGGTACGATGGATTTGACCTGAAAAAATATTTGCATTATTTAGAACAATTTCAGATTCCAGAAAAACAAGCAATAGAAAAACTTTCCACAGGGCAAAAAATTCGTCAGCAATTAGCATTTGCCTTGTCCTATCAGGCAAAATTATATCTGTTTGATGAAGCAACTGCAAATTTAGATGTAAAGTTTAGAGATGAGGTGTATCAGAGCATAAGGCAACTGGTGGCAACGGAAGAAAAGAGTGTTATTTTTGTCAGTCATCTGGTAGAGGAACTGGAACAGTTTGCCGATTACGTATTATGGCTTCATCAGGGAAAGCAAAAATATTTTGGTACGATGGAAGATTTAAAAGAGCAATATCGTATTGTGGAAATGAGTAAAGAGAAACTTGAGAATCAGTTTCAATGCAGCGAAAAGGATATTTTAATTGGTAGGGAAAATGCGCATCATCAGGAATATTTGCTGCGAACAGAAGTTGTTAAAAATTGTCCCGATTTGTTGGAGTATAGTCGTTATGGAACAATCAAAGAATTGATGTATTATTTAGAAAAGGTGGAATCGATATGAGAGAGGCAATAGACGAAATTAAGATGGAGGCGGCAAAAAAGCCTGTGTTGTTTTTAATAGAGGTGGCGTTTCTGGTTGCACTGATTGGAACTGGTTTCTTATCTAATACTTATGATCCATTTGCGGTGTGGATGTTTTATGCAATCGTTGGAATCAACACAACTACGATGCTGCTGTTTGGCGAGAGTGAGATTGATTTTTTCCTACCAAGAACAGAAAAACAATTTATACAGATAAAATGGAAGAAAACGGTATTACAAGCTATCCTATATACAAGTGCATTGACGATTAGCTATGGGAGTATGCTTGCTGTTATGTGGAAAAAGAATGCCTGCCAGATAGGAGGAAAGGAACTGTTTCTTTTAGTGGTTGTTATTGTATTTTCTTTTTTGCAATATATGATACTAAAAATTGGTGTGATTGGAGAAGTCTATCATCCAGCAGATACCGTTCATATAGGCGAGACTGGCTTTTGCAAAGAGTTAAGAGGAGAGTTGTTGCGAAAAATATATTTTTTCCTGTCTATTTTCTTTATGGGAGATGTGGTTTTGGTAGATGGCCCAGAGGTGGAACGCTTCAAAACAGTTCTATCAAAATTTCCGATTTTATTACGCCTTCAAGGAGGCAATGGATTGCTTATTCAGGTGCTTGTATTTCTGGCCTTAACGGTACTTTTGTTGCTAGATTTAAAAAGACAGTGTGTAGAGTTGGGCATAGGTGAGTATAAAGCAGAATGATGTGTGTGGTGAGGAAAGTAAATATAGAAAGTAGGAACAAGTATGAATATAAAGATACAAAGTAAAAGTGGAATACCAATTTATACTCAGATTGCACAGCAACTAAAGGAAGAGATTATAGCGGGCAATCTGAAAGCAGGAGAACCATTGCCTTCTATTCGAGGGCTTGCCAGTGATTTGAAAATCAGCGTAATTACAACAAAACGTGCATATGAAGAACTGGAACAGGAGGGGCTGGTGTATTCGGTACCGGGAAAGGGATTTTATGTAGATGACCCAGACCTTGCCTATTTAGAAGAAAAAAAGACACTGGGAGTGCAGGAAATCGTAACCGATGCATTGAAACAATGCAAAGCTGCAGGGCTTAGTAAGGAAGAAGTGATCGATATGGTTTCTATTTTGTGGGAGGAATAGGTATGTTTCAGGCAAAAGAGGTTAAATATGAACAGAAAATAAAAGGAAAAGACAGGGAGTTTCAGTTGAAAAAAGTTTCCTTTTCTATGGAAGATGGATATTTTCTTGCACTTTTAGGAGAAAATGGAGCCGGAAAAAGTACGTTATTGCGAGTGTTAAATGGCATGGTTGAGGCAGAAACAGGGCAGATTTGTATGGATGCATGGTCTGTAAAAGAACATTTAAAAGAATTTCGTGAAGCGGTAGCTTATGTGGGAGAGGAACCAATCTTTTTTTCTGGCATGACGCTACAGGAGAATATAGAAATTTTGCAACACTGTTATACCGATTTTTCGATGGAATCCTTTCGAGAATATCTTACATTATTTGAAATTCCAATGGGAAACATGGGAAAACGTATAAGTGAATGTTCTTCTGGAGAGAAAAAGAGGATTGAGCTGGCATTTGCGTTATCAAAGAAGCCAAAACTGCTGTTATTAGATGAACCAACCGCAAATTTAGACCCTGTATTTCGGACTGATTTTATGGAACTTTTGCAGAAAAAAATTGCAGAGGAGAATATGAGCATTATTTTCTCTACCCATATTCTTGCGGATGTGGAAGATGTTGCAGATTACATTTTACTTTTACAAGAGGGAGAAATGACAGACTTTGGAGAAAAAGACGCGATGCTCGATAAATACGGGGTGGAAGAGTTAAGACAGTTGATTGGAGGCAGGGAAGATGGAAAGAAATGTAGCGAAAAAATGGAAAGATAGGGGCGTATATTTTTCAAAATGGCAAAAGCGTATGCTTGTCGCATATGTAGCGATTTATTTTCTGGCTTATATTTGGGCGATAAATCTAACCGTAACAGTATCGGTGCTTTCCCTTTTTACTGTCTTTGCCACCTATCTGCTTGGCAACATATGTAATTGTTGGTGCAATCAATATTTGTATTATGAAAAAAGAGAAAGAAATGGAGTAGTAGAACGAAAGCCCGTTGTAGAAATTTTGAAAGCGCATCCTTTCGATGCAGACACTTATTTTGATGCAATCCGAGAAAAAATATGGTACATTTCTGTTTTGGCATTGCTATTAAATATAGTTTTTATGTCCGCAGTGGGATTTTTAAAAGATATTGTGCAAGAAAAAAATATAACAGCGACTGTGGTTTCTTTCTTGCTTCTGCTTATGGTTCAATTAGGGATGCCATATGGAATTTGGTATTTAAAGAAAAAAGAGTTTGTGCAGGTTCAATATGGGAAAAGGGGTATTTTTTCGGGAAAACTATATGCTGTTTTAAAAACTATTCTGTGGATATTTGCAAGGGTGTTGGATTTGTTAATTCTTTTGATTGTGGGGGTAGCACTTGCAATCATATTGCCAGCGATGGTAAACACTTGTCTTGATCTTGTACCAATGCCTAATGATGTAATTATGAACCAATGCAGGCAGGGAATACTAGGAACGATTGCCGTTATGATTGGCTACGTGGTGTTTCTTGCTGTGCAATTAGGAGGTGTATTCCCAAAAAGAGGGGTAAAGAAAAAAACAAAGGGAATGTTGACGTTTTGTTTCGTACTTTTGCTTCTTGTTCCATTGCTATGGGAAACGTATAACCATACGGACTTTTATGAAGACAAGGCGGTAGCATATCATTTCTTTCAAAAGAAGGAATATGTGTTTTCTCAGGGGGAGAAGTTCGAAGTATATTATGATTCAAAAGGGGAACAACCACAAATACGTTTGTTTTTTGCGGATGGAACCATACTTTCTACACAATCGACTACGCAAAGTGCAACGGATGCATTTGAGCAGACCTATACGTGGAATTGTAATTGGTTATTAGCAATTGCTAAAAAATGTAAAGCTGGAAATCTGGAAGGGAAGATTATAGATGCAGACCAAATTGAAAAAGCACTGATAAAGTATGATCATAAGGAAGAATTGGATGCTTGGTTTGCTTTACAAGAACTTTTGGATGAGGTAATTGAATAGAAGAAAATAGATAGAAAAGACATCGACTTGACGAAAAAAAGAATTGTGGTATAATAGAAATAGTTTACTAGCGAACTAATTGGAGGAATTATGGATGTAAATGATGTGGTGCAACCCAGTGTACTTATAAAAAAGTTATTAGAGAAGAAAATTGCACCGATTATGAAAGAGTATGATTTGCGTATAGTGGAATTGGATATTTTGTTTTTTTTATCCAAGGATGAACATTTGGATACAGCAAAAGAAATTATGCAAAAAAAGCATTTATCAAAAGCACATATTTCTAAGTCAATCGATAATTTAAAAAAACGAAATCTGATTCGCATATCAGAGGATGCACAAGATCACAGAATATTGCACATTGCTTTAGATGAAAGTGCATATGAAGTGGTAGATAAAGTAATGAAGGTGTATGCGGAGTGTTTACAGACCATACATAAGGGAATTACAGAGGAAGAATGGGAGACTGTGCATAGAGTGCTTCACAAAATGTTACAAAACATTGAGGAGGCAATCTGACAAAATATATGTAACTGTTCGGAAAGGTGCAGTTACATATATTTTTAAGAAAATAGTTCACTAATGAACAAAATAAGAAAGAAAAAGAATGGGTATTATAACAGAATGAAAGAGAGGTAGTAGAATGGAAAAAATAACTTCGTATACGAAAAAGCAGGCGGCAATTTGTGAGAAAAATGATAGCATTAACAAAGAATTATATTCGGAATATGGTGTAAAAAAAGGATTAAGAGATGAGCAGGGACAGGGTGTTCTGACAGGACTTACGAATATTTCATCAATTAAGGCATTTGACAATGTAGATGGAAAAAAAGTAGCTTGTGACGGAGAATTGTTATATCGTGGTTATGATGTAAAAGAATTGATTTATGGATGTAGAAAAGAAAAATATATTTTTGAAGAGGGAGCATATTTATTGTTGTTTGGTGAATTGCCAAATAAGGAGCAGTTAAAAGAGTTTCGTAACTACTTGTCAGAAAGCATGAAATTACCTACAAACTTCACCAGAGATGTTATTATGAAAGCGCCTAGTGCAGATATTATGAATTCTATGACAAGAAGTATTTTGACATTGGCATCTTATGATGAAAAAGTAGATAATCTGGATATTGATAATGTACTTCGACAAAGTATGATGTTAATTAGTACCTTTCCGATGTTGGCAGTATATGGGTATCATGCATATAACCATTATGAAAACGATGATAGTATGTATATCCATAGACCAGATGAAAACTTATCTATAGCAGAGAATTTTCTTCGTCTATTGCGTCCGAATATGCAATACACAGAGTTAGAGGCAAAAGTATTAGATGTTGCTTTGCTTCTTCATATGGAACATGGAGGTGGAAATAACTCAACCTTTACAACCAGAGTTGTTACTTCTTCTGGTTCTGACACCTATTCAGCCATTGCAGCAGCCATGTCATCACTGAAAGGAAAAAAACATGGTGGTGCAAATCTAATGGTAATGAAAATGATGGACGATATTCGTGCCCATGTATCCGACTATCATGATCAGGAGGAAATCGCACATTATCTTACAAAAATTTTGCGTGGAGAAGCTTTTGATAAAAAAGGATTGATTTATGGAATGGGACATGCGGTATACTCTTTATCTGATCCACGAGAGGTAGTATTTAAAAGCTTTGTGGAACAGCTTGCAAATGAAAAGCATTTGGCAGACGATATGGCATTATATAATAATATTGAAGCACTTGCACCAAAACTTATTGCAGAGGAGCGAAAAATATTTAAGGGTGTCAGCCCGAATGTAGATTTTTATAGTGGATTTGTGTATGAAATGCTTGGAATACCAAGAGAGTTATATACACCATTATTTGCAATTGCAAGAATTGTGGGCTGGAGTGCACATCGAATTGAAGAACTGATTACAACAGATAAGATTATTCGCCCGGCATATAAAAGTTTGGCAGAAAAAAAGGAATACATTAATAGAGAAAATCGATAAGGATAATAAAGAAATCATTCTTTCAACTTCCATAGTTGTTAGAATGATTTCTTTTTTACTCTATTGGAAAAATCTTCCTATAGAGTAAAACGCTCCGCGAGATGTTGGACTTGTCCGTTTTGGTTTTTACATAAGTAACGGGTAAAAGAAAAATGTTAGCCAACAGACTTGACGAGTGCTAAAATGAGTGGTATAACTAAATTATTGGAAGGGGATAAGAGTAAATTGAGTTTCACAAGTATTTAAAGAATGTTTATATAAAAGGAGGAATAGGTTATGGTTACAAGGATTATATATAACTTAATGCTGTTGCCAGGAGTAAAATACTATTTTAATAAGGATATGTTTTATGTAGAAGGAAATGCCTTGGAAAATGGAGAGGAAATCCTATTCCTGCTTCAAAAAGAAGAAAAGAAAAAAGAAGAATTAAAGGTAGAGGATTTCTTACCTATTGCAGCAATTGGAGAAAAGAAAAAAGAAACCGAAGATGGAAATGTAGAAATTTTGATTCGAGACCGTGTGAGAGTAACAGCACTTTACCACGAAGATGGAACGTGGACTGCTGATTATGAACCATGTGCAGAAGTGCTAGATTTTACAGAAGAAGAAAAAAAGGCACTTTACAAGGATGTACAGGAAGAATTTTTAAAATTTATGCGTAACTTTCAATGGGATATTCGAACAGCAGCCTATTTAATGCATATTGATACACTTCCACAGTTTATTTGTGCGGTTGCACCATATTTGAATATCAGTTGGGAAGATAAATATGCAGTAATTGAAAAAGATTCTGTGAAAGAACGCTATCAAAAAATGAAAGATATTATATATGAATTTATTGCATTATATGAGGTAGGGGAAGAAGCAGAAAACAAACAAAAGGAGACACAGGAGACCGCCTATAAAGAAATTGCCATAAAAAAGCAGATGGAAGTGTTGCAGAATCAATTAGATGAAATGCATCCAGAAAATGTGACGGACATTCGTCGATTTGAAAAAAAGATTAAAGAATCGGGAATGAATGAGGAGGCAAAGAAAGAGGCGGAAAAAGTTTTAAACCGTATGAAACAGGAAGGAAAAGACGGTCACGAATACGGTATGCTTTATGAATATCTTGATTTTCTTACGACACTTTCTTGGAAGAAAGCACCTGCTACGGAAATTGATCTAAATAAGGCAGAAGAAATCTTAAATGAAAATCATTATGGTTTAAAGAAGGTAAAGGACCGTATCATTGAACAGCTTGCGGTTATGGCTTTAAATAAAAAGCAATCTGGTTCTATTTTGCTGTTTGTGGGAGCACCTGGTACAGGTAAGACCAGCATTGGACAAAGTATAGCCAAAGCACTGGGAAGAGAATATGTGCGTATCAGCCTTGGTGGTGTTCGCGATGAAGCAGAGATTCGAGGACATCGTAGAACTTATGTGGGAGCTATGCCGGGAAGAATTATGGAGGGCATGAAACGTTGTGGAGTGCAAAATCCTGTTATGGTATTAGATGAAGTGGACAAGCTGGTAAAAGAGTATGGTGGTGATCCGGCAAGTGCTTTATTGGAAGTGTTGGACCCAGAGCAAAATACTACTTTTACAGATCATTATATGAATGTTCCTTATGATTTATCCGATGTGTTGTTTGTCTGTACGGCAAATACGGTGGATACCATTCCAGAACCATTACTAAATCGTATGGAAGTGATTTCTTTTTCTGGATATACGCCATTGGAGAAATTCCAGATTGCCAAAAAGCATTTGCTTCCAAAAGCAATGAAACGAATGGGAATTACTGCAAGTCGTATGAAGGTTACAGATGAAGCTTTGAAGAAAATAATTGATGGATATACTGCTGAGGCGGGGGTTCGAGGATTGAAGAAACAGTTGGATACTCTTTGCCGACATGCAGCAGTAAAATTAGTGAAAGGCGAGCAAAAAACATTTACGGTGAATGAAAAGAAGCTGGAAGAATTCTTGGGAGGAAAACCAAGAAGTCATGAATCACTAGGCAAAGAAACCAAACCTGGAATTGTGACTGGGCTTGCTTGGACACAGGCAGGTGGAGAAATTTTATTTATTGAAACTGCCTTTACAAAAGGAGATGGAAAGGTAGAAATAACCGGACAGCTTGGTGAAGTGATGCAAGAATCTGCAAAGATTGCTACCAGTCTGGTAAAAATAATGTATCCAGAGTTAACAGATAAATTTAAAGAGAATGATTTGCATATTCATGTACCAGAGGGAGCAGTGCCAAAGGATGGACCATCTGCAGGTATTACGTTAGTAACGGCATTAAGTTCACTGGTAACTGGAAAGGCAGTCAATCCTAAAATTGCTATGACAGGTGAGGTATCTCTGCGTGGATATGTTATGCCGATAGGTGGACTTCCAGAAAAGCTAATGGCAGCAGAACGGGCAGGTGTAAAAACGGTATTAATACCAAAAGAAAATGAAAAGGATTTGGATGATGTTGCAGAAGAAATAAAAGAGCAACTAAAGATTGTTCCAATCGAGAAAATAGAAGATGCTTTAAAGATTGCATTTGCACAATAAGGAGCAGACTAAAAAAAGAATAAAGAGTACGAAAAGGTGAAGTAGGTTCTTCAAGTAGGAGGGAGCTACTTCGCCTTTTGTTTGAAAGAAATGGAATTTAACATGATCAAGTAGCAGAGCGGATTGCGAATATCCGCTTGACTTTGCACTTGCTATTTCATTTTACTGTGTTATAATGTGTTAGTAATGACTAACAAAAGTGGAAATTGTAATGTTAAAGAAACAGGAGGAAATAATATGCTAGTAGAATTTCGGGATGTTGTCAAAACCTATGGAACTGGAGAAGGGTTACAGATAGCGGTGGATCATGTGAATTTTGAAATAGAAGAGGGAGAGTTTGTAGTTATTCTGGGACAGTCAGGTGCTGGAAAATCTACGGTACTGAATATGTTAGGGGGGATGGATCAGCCAACCGAGGGAACGGTTCTTGTGGCAGGACAAAAAGTGTCGGAAATGAATGACAAGCAGCTTAGTACATATCGCGCAGATATTATTGGATTTATCTTTCAGTTTTATAATTTGTTGCCAAGTCTTACCGCATATGAAAATATTGTATTGACAAAAAGTATTGTTAAAAATGCGAGGGATGCAGATGAATTGTTGCATTTAGTAGGACTGGATCATTGTAGAGATAAATTTCCTTCACAGATGTCTGGTGGAGAACAGCAGAGAGTTTCCATTGCCAGAGCGCTTGCAAAAAATCCTAAAATTTTATTGGGGGATGAACCGACAGGTGCACTTGATTCAGAAACTGGAGTTATGGTATTGGAATTGCTTCAGAAATTGTGCAAAAAAGAGGGAAAGACGGTGATTTTAGTTACCCATAATGCAGATATTGCAAAATGTGCCGACAGAGTTATTCGTATGAAAAATGGAAAGATAAAAGAAAACACAGTAAATAAAAATCCATTGCCTGTAAAGGAGGTGGATTGGTAATGCTACGTCGAAAAATGTTTCGAGAATTAAAAATGAACTGGGGACAGTTTTTGTCTATCTTTTTGCTGGCATTTTTAGCCATGACAATGTTTTGTACGATGGAGGGACATGTAATTGGTGAAAATAAATCAAGAGCAACATTCCATAAAAACTGTAATCTGGCTGATCTATGGATATACGGAGAAGGTTTTACACAGGAAAACGTAAATCAAGTAAAAGACCTTTCTTTTGTGAAAGATGTAGGGCTTCGTATGGCAGTGACAGGTTCTGCTCCAGAGTGCGAGGGAGCACAGGTGGATATATATTTAGAGAGACAGAATGTTGTAAATAAACCTTATGTAATAAAAGGAGAAGCGTTTGATCCGAAGGATACAAAGGGAATCTGGCTTACAAATGCTTTTGCAAAGTGCTGGAACATTAAAGTGGGCGATACCTTTAAGGTAGAATATAATGGCATTACTTTTTCAAAAAAGGTTAAGGGATTGATTGAAAGTGCAGAGTATGAGTATCGTATTGCAGATAGTGATACAGATATCAATTTAAGTCACATTGCCTTTGTGTATATGTCTTATGATGCCTTTCCAATAAAAGAATATGTTTTACATATGATTGAACAGGGAAAGATTACAGCAAAGAAAGTTGCAGAGAATACAAAAGCATTAGATAGTCAATTGAAAATGTTATCAGCAAAAGGAATGACAATAGAGGATATTACACAAGATATGCTGTATGAGGCAGTAAACAAAATGGATGATGAAAAACTTGCAGATATTATGCCATATACGCAAATGTTGGTAAAGACAACTGATGATTCTGCACTTACAAGAGAGGAAGAAATTGCAAAAGCAATAGATGATAATTATGCAGCGATGGTTGATGAAGATTCGATTATGGGAATTGCAAGACTTAATAGTGAAATTTCCCAGCATGAAACATTTTCGTATATGTTTGTTGTGATATTTGTTGGAATAGCGGTGCTTGTAATAGCAACCTCTATGAGCCGAATGGTGGAAAAGCAACGTACACAGATAGGAACCATGAATGCGTTGGGAATGAAAAAACATAAAGTAATTCTTCATTATATTAGTTATAGTACATGGATTTCTTTACTTGGTGTTATAGTGGGAATGCTTGTAGGAACGTTCTATGCAAGTCCGTTTATGGTAAATCTATTTACACAATGGTATATTGTGCCGGGATTAAAGGCTGGATTTGATAGTAGTTATTGTGGAATTGCAGTTTTGATAGTGGTTGTATGTGCAGCGGCCTCTTATTTAAGTTGTCGGAGACTTTTAAAAGTGAAACCTGCAGAAGCACTTCGACCTGCTGCACCAAAGCAGGGAAAGCGATGTGTATTTGAAAAATTACCATTTTGGGATAAATTAGGATTTAATACACAGTACAATTTAAGAGATATATCCAGAGCGAAGCTTCGTGTATTGATGGGAATAATTGGAACAGCGGTTGGTATGCTTTTGATGGTATATGGGGCAGCATGTAATCTGCTTGTAGATGATATGGTGGATTTGAATTTTCAAAAAATACAACCAGCGGCATATCAGATGAAGCTATCACAGGATGTAAGCCTGAAAAAGGTAGATGATTTAGCCGAAAAAGTATCTGGAGAACTTATTATGTCTGACCAGATTGAAATTGCAAAGAAACCGAATGCTTCTTCAGACCAAAAGAAAAAAGAAAGTCTTACTGTATTGGAAGGAAAAGGTTTATACAATATTGTAGATACAAAGCAAAAGGTGATTCATTTGTCAAAAGGTTGCGTGGGATTGAGTCGAAAGCTTTCCGCAGATATGGGCTTGAAAGTTGGAGATACCTTCTATTGGCATATCTATTCTCAAAATGAATGGTATAAAGCAAAGGTTGGAGTAATTTATCAAAGCACCGAAACACAAGGAATTACATATCTTAGAGAAGATTTTGAAAAGACAGGAGTGCAGTTTACTCCATCTATGCTATTTAGCAATGAAGACTTAACCGTTTATGACAATTTGGACTATGTAACGGGAGTTAGCAGCAAAAAGGATATGGAGGCGGCGTATAGAACTGGTATGGAAGCCGTTAATATGATGGTAGTTATGATGCTGGTATTTTCAACTATTTTGATTGTTGTAGTATTATATAATTCAGGAAATCTGTCGTTCCATGAACGTGTAAAGGAATTTGCTACCTTGAAAGTGCTTGGATTACAATCGGCACAGATCAGAAAAATATTAAGTATTCAAAATATCTGGTTGTCAGTCATTGGAATTTTATTAGGTGCACCATTGGGTAAGGTAAGTTTAAATGCTATGATGAATAGTAATGGAGAAAACTTTGATTATAACCTGATGATTCATCCATCCAGTTATATTGTTTCGGGAATACTTGTTTTAGTTGTATCTATGCTTGTTAGTTTTATGTTTTCCAAACGAATTAAGAACCTTGATATGGTAGAATCATTAAAAGGTGCAGAATAGAAAAATAGGGATGTCACATACAATGTGGCATCCCTATTTCTGTGTTAAGGATATTCGCAATCCGCTGTGCTGTTTGCTTCTATAAAAGATAGTTTGTTTATTGTTTTGGAGTATAAATTGCTACTGTAACAGTACCATCTTTATTTAAAGAATAAGTTTCTAACCATAGGCTGCTTAATCCTGTTTCATCGTAACTATAGTTAAAGTGTTCAGACATACCAATTTTGTTATCTATAAAATCATATTTTAGATAAACACTTCCTTCAACTTTTCGTCCTGTTTTTTTGTTTTCATAACTGTAACGAGCCACGCCATCTTTTGGTGTGATTGTTTGAACCGAATCTTTTATTACATCTGCATACTGATCAATGTTTTCTGGTGTAATCTTAGCAACCCATTCTTTTATAGACGCATCCGTAGAATCTGTGCTATCTTCTTCCGTTTTAGAGTCTGTTTTCTCTAATTCTTTCATAAACTGTTTTACTTCCTTCGCATTTGCCTTACTTTTATCAATTGGAAGTGTAAACAGTGCATTTACGCCATCATATTTTTCATTTTTTGCGATGTTACCTGTTTTCTCATCATAAGTAAATGCATCTTTTTCAAAAAAGGTAGTATCGGAAATGCCAAGGTAAATAGTGTGGTCGGCAAACTTTTCAATATTATCGCATTCTGTGATACGATACAAAGTATTATCCTCTACGAACTGTTCGTAACCACCATCTAATGTGAAGGCATTGACTTTCCAGGGCTCAAATCCTTGAATATAAGGAGATACCAGAAAATTCTTTTCGTACCACTCATCTTTGGATAAGGTTTTGTTATCTGTCGTTTTAATCGCTACAACACTGTAAGTGCGCTCGGATACTAATTTGTCGTCTTTGAAGTATTGGGACAAATTTTTACCAGAGGTAATACCAAGCAGTGTAATATCGTAATCTTTAAAGTGTTGTGTTTGGTTTATTTCGATGGATTGTTTGCCTTTAAAAGCATCCGATAATTTATTATTATCCATTTTTTTTGCTACTGTGGCAGGTGATAAATAATGATAGGCAGCATAAGCTGTTGTTGCACCGACACAAAGAGCACAGGTGAAACCTAATATAACAGGGATTTTTTTGAATTTTTTCATCGTTTGGCTTCCTTTCTGATTCATACTGTTTATAATTTTCTGGTTTACCCAAAAATCAGGTTCTTCTGTAGGTGTAAGGGCTTGTTTTAATAAATCGTCGATGTCATTATTCATTTCTATATACCTCCATTTCCTTTGTGATTTTTTTCCTAGCCTGATGTAATCTGCTTTTTACAGTGCCACTGGGAATTTTTAAAATTTGTGCAATTTCCTTTAAGGATAATTCATCCATATAATAGAGTAAAATAACGAGTTTCATTTTTTCTGGTAAACTTTCAATGATTGTCCGAACTTTTTCTTTTTCCATTTTCTCTATCATCAGTTCATCTAAAGGTTTAGAAGATACGGGAAGCTGCTCTATGGATGCATCCTCTGATAGAGATTGCATAGGAGCAATACGTTCTCTTCTTGCATATCTTCGTTTTTTACTTCGCCACATGTTTACTGCAATGCCAAGCAGATAGCTTTTGGGATTCTTATTTGTATCAATGTTGTTTAATTCAATGGCTTTTAGAAAAGTATCCTGATATAAATCATCTGCATCTGTTTTATTTTTTGTCAGTGCTTTACAAAAGGAATAAATTTCTTTGCCATAATCTTTAATATAGTTTTCTAATTGTTCTTTGTTCATAAGCATTCTCCATAAAATAAGTAGACGTCTATTTAAAAGGGAATATCTTTTACCCTTACATAAATATATTGGTTACCACCAGAGAAAAGGTTCATTTTTAATTATTTTATCATAAGTTATATATCAATATGGAATTTTGCTATAAAAATAGATACTGTATATTTTTATTGGCAAAAAATAAAAAAGAATATTCTTAATTAAAAAACATAAATATTATTGACAAGATTGCTTTATTCATGGTAATCTGAATGTTGGAGAAAACAGTAAGAAAAAATGAAGGAGAGAAAAAATGAACGAACAAAATCAAGAACAAAATTTTGATCAAAATGTAAATGGTCAAAATCAATCAGGAAACGGTGTGTCACCACTTATGGACCAAACAGGTGCCAAAGGTGGGAAGAAAAAGGGCAAAATGATTGCGACAGTTGTAGTAGCAGTGCTTGTTATCCTCATAGCAGGGGCATCAATGCTTACATTAAATGCCAGTGTTCGAAATCGAATATTTATGTCTGCCTTAAGTTCGAAAGAGTATTATTTAAAGACGGAGCTTAGTAATATTGAAAAAAAGGCGAATCAAATTGCAGATTCTTATGGAAAACAAGTGGAACGAATGGAGGCACAAAAGAAAAAGACGATGAAAAATTCCGCTGCCCTTAAGGTTTCTGTAGATGATACCTACACAAGTATGTTGGGATTGGATACGTTATTTCCTTTAGAATTAAATACAGGTATCACAGTAGACTTAAAAAATAGTGCTGAGCAGGTAGATATGGAATTAAAGCTTGGCGGAGAGTCATTTATTGGAGCAAATATGTTTATGAATATAGGAAAAGAAAACTATGGAGATACCTATGTTCAGATTCCACAGATTAGTTCAGCCTATTTATTTACCTCTTTACAAGATATGGCAAAAGAAGAGGAAAATGAAAATGTGGATGCATATTTTAACTCTTTGAAAAATTTTTATGGTAATTATTTAGACAAACCTACCTCTAAAGCCTTAGTAGCTGAGTTGATTTCTAAATATGGAAAGACAGTTTGCGAAGGATTAAAGGATGTGAAGCTGGAAAAGAATGTGAAATATACAGTTTCTGACATAACAAAAAAAGCGACAAAAGTAACTGTTACAATTACTGAAAAAGATGCAGAGAAGATGTTAGAAAAGTTAGTGGACACAGCTTCTAAAGATAAGAAATTAAAGAAAGAATTGGTTCGACTAGAGGCATGTACAGAGGAAGAGTATGACAAAGGCATCGAGAAACTGAAAAAAGCGATAGATGAGGTAAAGAAAGAAGGAACGGAAAGTAAAACTACAATAGTTATGAATGTTTGGATTGACAAACAGGGAAATATCCTAGGAAGAGACTTTAGTTCCAAAGGAGATGGAGAAGAAGATGCATCTACTTTATATTACCATACGTTAAACAATGGAAAGACAGATTATTTTGAAGCTGGTACGACTGGAAGTGATTCAGATGATTTCGTTATAACTGGAAATCGTACAAAGGAGAAAAAGGGATATAAAGGAGATATTGCTTTTTCATCGCAAGAGGATAAAAATAGTGTAAAAGTAAGTTTTGATGAGTTTGCATTGGCGGATGAGGAGTATGGTTCCTATAATGGTAACGTTACCCTAGAATATAACAACGACAGTCAGGTAAAACTTACCCTAAATGGTGGTGAAAAGGAACAAAAAGCTACTCTGGAAGCAAGCATTGCTGGACAAAATATTGGTAAGATTGAATATAGTCAGAATATGAAAGAATGCGACAAAGTATCTTATCCACCAGAGGGAGATAGTTATTCTATTAATGATTCTGAACAACTTGAAAAGTATAAAGACACTATTGATCAGGACGCAGTAAGCGCATTAGAAGAGAAGGTAGAAGGCTTTGTTTCTTTATTTGGTTCTCTTTTAGGGTTAGATTCTTCTACATCTAGTAATTGGATTGGCGGAAGTGATAGCACAGATTCTTTCTCGTTAGAAGATGATTCTAGTTTAGATGATTTTTCATTTGATGATGAGGATGATAGCGCTGAAGATTACAATGTGGATGATTATGACAATGAACTATAAGAAACGTAAGCTATGCTAAAAATTATAGAAAGATAAGATTTGACTAGAGAATATACAAAAAGGGTAATGTGTATATTCTCTAGTTGTTTTTTTGCCCATAATCTTATATAGTAAATATATAGCTATTCAATCGTTTCGGCTCATCATATGCAACCTGCACTGCCATGCCAGTGTTTTAAGTGCAGGTTGCACATGATAAGACAGTAAGAACGATGATTCTGGATAGCTATAGCGGTAATTAGGCAATTGCGAAACATACTGTACATAAAAAATCAATATATACAGTTTCTCAAATGTCTATAGAAGAAGATAAAAGAAAGGTGGAATTGCATGAATCATGTGAAAAAAGTAGTCAGGGAACTTAGTCCGTTTAATCTATTGTTTCTTACGTTATCTGGAATTGTCAATGCATTTGGTGTGATTGTCTTTTTAGCACCAGTAAAGCTATATGATAGTGGTATTTCTGGAACTTCTATGCTAATTTCGCAAGAAACTCCGTCGTGGTGTAGTTTATCGTTAATATTGATCCTGTTAAACATACCAATTTTTTTGTTGGGTTTAAAGGCAGAGGGAATACGATTTACGGTGTATTCAATTTATACTGTTGTCATATATTCCTTAGCAGCTTGGGTGATTACCGATGTATTGCCGATTGATGTTAGCATTGTATCTCCGTTAGCAGGAAATGACTTGTTTTTATGTGCGTTGTTTGGCGGTATTATTTCTGGGTGCGGTAGTGGAATGGCGATCCGATTTGGAGGAGCTATTGATGGAATTGACATTGTTGCGGTCATGTTTGCAAAAAAAATAGGAATTAGTATCGGAAATTTTGTAATGGTTTACAATGTGCTTTTGTATGTTGTTTGTGGTATTATCATTGGAAGCTGGATTTTACCATTGTATTCTATTGTGACATATGCGGTGGCATCGAAAACAATAGACTTTTTTGTAGATGGTTTTGATCGTTCGAAAGCAGCCTTTATCATTACAACAAAAGCGGAAAAGGTTTGTAAAGAACTTTCGGAAACTTTTGAAAATGGAGTGACTATTATTGATGCGAAGGGGTATTATTCGGGAACAGAAAAGTCCATGATTTATTTCGTAATGAATCGATTTCAGGTAGGGAAAATGAAAACGCTTGTTCATGAAATAGATCCAAGAGCATATATTGCAATTAATGATGTGGCAGATATTTATCCAGCTAATTTGGAAACAGATCGGCCAGAGAAGATTAACCAAAAGGAATTGCAAAAGGACTTTCAGGAGATGGAGCAGTCTGCGGCAGAGGAATAAAAAATGAAATCAAAAAACTGTTCAGAGTATTGATATATCTGAACAGTTTTTTTTAATAGATCTGGTGTTCTTTGTCTGTTTTGTAGTCGTTAAATAATTGTAAACAGTCTGCTCGGTCTAATTCTTGTTGTGTAAGCAGATTGTTTTTTCCATCTAAATAATCATAAAAGTTATCATCACGAAATCCTATATTATCCGTATCTTTGCGATTGCAACCATAATAGAGTGTTGTGATGTTAGACCAAAGAGTAGCACCAAGGCACATTGGACATGGTTCTGCAGTGGTATAGAGTTCACAACCACTTAAATCATGCGTACCTAGATTTTTACAGGCATCGCGTATGGCTTCCATTTCGCCATGGCAGGTAGGATCTTTTTTGGATAAAACACGATTGTGCCCTCTGCCAACGATATGCCCGTCTTTTACAATGACAGAGCCAAAAGGACCGCCGTCATGTGCATGAATACCTACATAGGCCTCTTTTATTGCTTCTTTCATATAATGATTCATATCTTTCCCTCATTTCTTGTGTTTTATATAAAGTATATCTGATGAACATAGAAAAGACAAGTGGACTATTACTTGCAAAATCAGAGGATTTCCGTTATGATAAGAGTGTTTCAAATACAAACTTGACTAGGAGGAAAAACAACATGAAAAAACAAGTAATGAGTGCCTGTTTGTTGGCGGTAACAATCGCAACGATAAACGGGTGTGGAAATAAGGCATCAACGGTAACTAATACAGTAGAGCCTACGGAACAGACAGAGGCAACTGTAGAGGCTACACAATCGGTAGAAGAAACAGAGGAACCACAGGAAGACATTTCTACACAGGAGACGGCATCTGCTTCACAGGGAAATAATGACAAAAATAATACAGATGCAAATAATACGGTGAGTGAATCTACAAAGCAACCGACAACAACACAGGAAGCATCCCAAAATGATAAAAGTGATAGTAGTCATACAAAAACAGAGAAAAAGACATTAGAAGGGGAGTTTTTAGGATTTGCGGATGGAAACTCTGTAGAAATTTCGCTGGAAGATGGTGTACGTGTATTCCGTATTGGAAATGACGCTTCAAAGGATGCATTGAACAAATTAGAAGAAGGTGCTCGTTTTATATTTGAAGTAGAGGTTGCAAAGGATATTGATACGATTGTGAAAGTATTTGAATAATAAGACACAGTCTTTAAAGAAAACGGACCGACGCAACAGGAGGGAAACATGGAACTACGCTTTTTACATTTTTTGCAATCACTTCATCATCTGATTTTGGATGAGATTATGATTCTCTGTTCAAAATTAGGAGATGCGGGGATTATATGGATTGTACTTACTATTTTATTTTTATGCATTCCTAAGTATAGAAAATGTGGATGTATGATGGCAATGGCACTTATGATAGAGGTTGTTATATGCAATGGGATTTTAAAAAATTTAGTTGCTCGTGAAAGACCATGCTGGATTGATCATACAGTGACCATGCTTATTAAGATACCAAAAGATTTTTCGTTTCCATCAGGGCATACATCGGCTGCATTTGCAACTGTAGTCCCTATGTTATATATGCATCGTCGAAAAGGTATCTTGGCACTTATCTTAGCAGTAGCAATTGCATTTTCTAGAATGTATTTATTTGTACATTTTCCAACGGATATTTTGGGAGGAATGATAATTGGAATATTGTCGGGCATCCTTTCTATTCTTTTGGTGCAAAAAATGGAAAAAAGAAGAAAAAATCATCGTGTATAAATAGGAGGAAACTTGCTTTGCAGGTTTCCTCCTGTTATTATAGAAAAAGATATTTTAAGGAAGAGGTTTCGCTTGCCTAAAAGCAACATATATTATAATAGTAGTAATTTTACAGAAAGGATGAAAGGGACAGATTGTAGAATCAATGGTATCGTAGATAGCTTGTAAGTGTTTTTAGGAGAGTGGATGGAGGCGTGTTATGGAAGTAAAAATAAAAACAATGGATTTTGCTCAAATTACACAGGTGTATAATGAATGTTTATGCAAACATTTTCCTGAAAATGAGAGAAAACCATTGAAAAAAATGAAAGCAATGTGGAATGAGAAGCAATATCAGGGCGTTGGATTGTATGATGAGAAAGATGACTTTTTAGGATATGCATTTTTTGTTATCTGCAAGAATTGTAAGTATATTTTACTAGATTATTTTGCTGTGTTAGAAGAATATCGAAGCGCAGGAATAGGAAGCATTTTTTTAGGAAAGATGAAGGGCTATTTTCCTGATTGCCAAGGAATTATTATAGAAACCGAGGATGAGGAGCTCGCGGCTTCTGAAAAAGAGCAAACGGAACGGAAAAAAAGAAATGCCTTTTATTTGCGAAATGGTGTTAAAAGAATGAATATAAAAAGTGAAATATATACAGCCAGGTATGAAATATTTGTATTACCAATTGGAGAAGGAGTAACACGGGAAAGCTGCCATAAAGATATGCTTCGGATCTATCAATATATGATACCAGGAGAAAAGAATAAGAAACATGTGAGATTTTGGGTGTAGTTTAATATTAGCTTATCTCGTAAATCCAAGCTTTTACAACATACTGGAGGAATAAGAATGAAATTTATAGGTTTAAAAAAGAGAGAACAGGGAAAATTTATAACACGTTATGACCTGACATATGAAACGGTGGACCATAAAGAAAAAATCTATGAAATGATTAGTCGAGATAAAAATTTAAAAGAATTTTCGCAACTATATCATAGAAAGGCAGATGCGGTGGTGCTAATATTGCACAATGAAGCAAAAGATAAGATTTTATTGAATAAAGAATTTCGAATGGCTGTAGGGCAGTGGGTCTACAATTTCCCAGCAGGTTTAATTGACGAAGGAGAAACACCAGAGATGGCAGCAAAGAGAGAATTGTGGGAAGAAACTGGGTTGTCACTAGATCGTATAGAAGAAATTTTAGGAGAAAGTTACAGTGCCGTAGGTTTTTCAAATGAGAAAAACTTGTGTGTTGTTGGAACTGCATCAGGAACATTTCAGCCTAGCACATCAACGGTTGAGGAGATTGTCGCTGGATGGTATACAAAAGAGGAAGTGCAAAGATTACTTCAGAATGCACCATTTGCAGCAAGAACACAGGCGTATTGTTATATGTGGAGTAAAAAATAAGCAGCATTATCGTATAAAATAATGTGTTTTCTTCCATACTACAGTTAAAAAGAAAAGAGGTTTTAGTATGGAAGAAAACAGAGAAGAGAATAAACAGGCAGATGAGGAAAAAGTCAAAAAAGAAAATGAAAAACTAAAAGATGAAAAAATTTCTGATTATGGACAGGTACTTTTAGACAATAAAAGAACAAAAACAAAAATTCAGCTATTATCCATTATAGGTGAAATAGAAGGGCATGAGAATCTAGGTTCACAAAACAAAACTACAAAGTATGAGCATGTGCTACCACAACTTGCAGCCATTGAAGATAACGAAGAGGTGGATGGATTGCTTGTTTTACTAAATACAGTGGGTGGGGATGTAGAGGCTGGTCTTGCTATCGCAGAAATGATTGCATCAATTAGCAAGCCTACCGTTTCTCTTGTATTAGGTGGAAGTCATTCTATTGGAGTTCCTTTGGCTGTATCGACAGAGTATAGCTTTATTGTACCAACAGGAACTATGACAATACACCCAGTGCGAATGAGTGGTATGGTAATTGGTGTGACACAGACATTTGTATATTTAGAACAGATTCAGGATCGTATCTTACATTTTGTAGAAGGCCATTCCAATATTTCGTATGATAATTTGCGTGATTTGATGCTGGATACAAAACAACTTGTGAAAGATGTGGGAACGGTATTAGTAGGAGAGGAAGCTGTAAAAAAAGGGATTATCAACGAGGTTGGCGGAATGCATGCTGCTTTAACCCATTTAAAGCATATGATCGAGGAGCGAAAATGAGGGAAGAATGGCTGGATAAAGAGAAAAGATATGAGTTACGACATGAACTTTCTGAGCAGATGCAGAACCCGCAAGAAAAGGATACTTCCGAATGTTTTTCTGGGGAATGTTGGAATGAACAGGAGAAATATGGTACAATAAAAGATAGAAGTCAAATTGAAAAAAATGGATAAAAAAGATGAACGGAAGTGATAACGTGTTTGGACCGAAACGGTGGGAAAAGAAACAAAAGAAGAAATATTTACAGATAGATGAGAATGGGAATACAGACAAGATGCTTTCCGCATCACAGGAATTGTCTTATAACAATGCAAAAATCTGGCAATTAGCGTTGTTTTCTATGAATAATGCAGCAACGAATTTATACCTGGCATTGATGGGATATGTTACGTATTATGCCAATGGTATTGTTGGACTCGGTGTGTTTATTCTGTCTATGATTTTAACCGTGATGCGGGTGTTTGATGGAATTACAGATCCCGTAATTGGATATTTGCTTGACAAAACAGAAGGACGTTATGGAAAGTTTCGTCCTTTTTTGGTCGTGGGAAATTTGCTGTTGTGTGGAAGCTCTATTTTGTTATTTTTTACAAATCATTTAGTGCCAAAGCCAATCCGTCTGGTTTATTTTGTTCTTGTATATGCCATTTACATTATTGGCTATACATTTCAAACCGTAGTGGCAAAATCAGGACAGACAATTATTACAAATAACCCGAAACAAAGACCTTTGGCTACATATTTTGACTCTATGTTTATTATGGCTGCCTATGGCGGAACTGCTTTGTATGTATCAAATTATCTGATACCAAAGTATGGTAGTTTTTTAAACCCTGCATTGTTTAAAGAATTTGTTTTGACTATAGCTGGTATCAGTATGTTGTGTACGGCATTGGCAATTGTGGGTATCTGGCAAAAGGACCAGAAAAAGTTTTATGATACTTGTATGCACAAAAGGGAAAAGGTAAAAAAGAGAGATTATATCGAAATTTTAAAAAATAATAAACCGATTCGGATGTTGACTTTGGCATCTTGTTCCAATCAGTTTGTTTCCATGGTATATAGTCATACGACTGTGGGGGTGATGTTGTTTGGAATCATGATGAATAATTATTCGATAGCAGGATTGATAGGAATTGTAACGGCACTTCCAACATTACTGGTAGTAAGTGCAGGAATAAGAATTGCCCAAAGCTTTGGACAAAGGAAAGCTTTAATACTGGCGACATGCTTTGCTATTGTATTTCAGTTTGGAATGGCAATGGTATTGTTATTTGGAAAAATAAACACCATTTCTTTTATTCCGTCTAAAATTAATGGGGTAACAGTGCTATTTTTTATCACATTTACTTTATTAAATGGCTGTAAATCCATCATTAATAATATGGTAGTACCTATGATTGCAGATTGTTGTGACTATGAGATGAGCCGTAGCGGGAAATATGTTCCTGGGCTGATGGGAGCATTGTTTTCTTTTGTGGAAAAGGCAGTATCTGCCTTTGGAACGGCATTTGTTGGAATTGTGCTTACTATTATCGGATTTGATAATGTATTGCCACAGGTTTCCGATCCTGTTACAGATGTGATTAAATGGACAACCCTGTTTTTATACTGTGGAGTTCCTATTCTGGGATGGCTTTTGACCCTTTTATCTATGCATTATTATAGTCTGGATAACAAAACGATGAATAAGGTACATCGAAAAAATGCAGGAATAGAGTAAGCTTGCATTTCAAAGATAATCCAAGTATAATAAAGGTTCGAGAGATTAATATTTTGGGAGCAGGATAGTTAAGAATTTGTAACAAGTTGGGAGAGAAGTTAGTTATGGCAAAAGGAAAGAAGAAAGAACAAAAGTCTGAAAAAAAGGAGAAACAAGAGTTATCTCCATTTGAAAAAGAATTAGGATTAATGGGGGTTATTGTCGTTGCCATAATTTTTGTACTGAGTTATATGAATGCTGCAGGTGTGATTGGACAGGCATTAAATACCCTTTCGTTTGGTCTAATAGGAATCCTTGCATATCTTATGCCGTTTTTTATTATAGGCGTTGCTTTTTTTTATACGGCAAATAAGGAAAATGATTTATTGGTAAAAAAGGTAATCTGTGCCTGTATGATGTCGGTAGTGTTGATGGCATTATTGCAGCTTATTACATTCCATTATGATAGTTCTTTTAATTTAATAGCCATCTTTAATAATTCAGCAACGCGTCGAGCTGGTGGAGGTTTGATTGGAGGAATTTTTGCTAATTTATTGGCATTATGTTTTGGTGAATGGGGTGCGTATGTAATTTTGTTCGCACTTTTAGCAATAGGGGCAATGTTTTTGTCTGAGAAGTTATTTTTCCATAGCTTGAAGAGAAAGAGCAGTTCTGCGTATAAAAAGATAAAAGAACGTGCAGAAATTGCAGCACAGGAATATGCCAAAGAAAAAGAACAGGATGAATTGGATGAGTTGGAAGATTGGGAACAGGAAAAGTCTCGAAAAGTTAATTTCCCATTTTTTGATTTTAAGAAAGAAGCAAAGAGGATGGACGATTCTTCTGGAAATATGAGAGAGATTACAGGAGATTTGCAGGAAGAAGCAGCGGAAAAGCCAAAAGATGAAAATGAAGAGGATTTTTTGTCTGATTTAGTAATTCACAGGGCAGATGAAGCTTTTGGTGATAGAGAAAGGGAAGAAAAAGATTCGTTTGATATTCAAATTCCTTTGTATGAACAGGAGATACAACCAGAGTTTCAAGAACCGCAAAAAACAGAATCGGATAAATTTATGGAAGAAGTGGAAAATAGTCTTCGTGGATTTGCAGATGAGTTTGAAATTCAAAAGGGAGAAGATGGAGAAGGTATTGTGATGGATGCGGTAGATGAGCAGGAAATGGTATCGCCGACACAAGCAATTTCTCAATTAGCAGCACCTATAAAAAATCCAACAGCAAAACCTGATAGTGTAGTAGCAAAAAATGCCGCTGTTCCAAAAGCTGAGAGTAAAGAGGTTACACAAACAGAAGTAAAAAAGGTGAAGAAAAAGAAACCAAGAAAGTATATTTTCCCTTCTCCAGAGTTACTTGTGAAACCTGAAAAAAGTGAAAGTGGAATTTCAGATGAGAGTCTGAAAGAAAGTGCAAAAAAATTGCAAACCACCTTGGAAAGCTTTGGTGTAGGAGCAAAGGTTACCAATGTAAGTTGTGGACCGACGGTTACACGCTATGAACTACAACCGGATCAGGGAGTAAAGGTAAGTAAAATCACTGCTTTGGTAGATGATATTAAATTAAATATGGCGGCAGAGGAAATTCGTATTGAGGCACCGATACCGGGTAAGGCTGCAGTGGGAATTGAAGTGCCAAATGCTACTACTTCTGTGGTGCATTTTAGAGATTTGGTTGAAAATGCCAAATTTAGAAATCATAAATCAAAAATAGCATTTGCCGTAGGAAAAGATATTGGCGGACAGGTTGTTGTATCCGATATTGCAAAAATGCCACATTTACTTATTGCAGGTGCAACGGGTTCTGGTAAGTCTGTGTGTATTAATACCTTAATTATGAGTATTTTGTACAAAGCACATCCAGATGACGTAAAATTGATTATGATTGATCCAAAAGTAGTTGAGCTGAGTTGTTATAAAGGAATTCCACATTTGTTGATACCTGTAGTGACAGACCCAAAAAAGGCATCAGCAGCATTACAGTGGGCAGTACAGGAAATGACAGAACGATATAATAAATTTGCGGAACTTGGTGTACGTGAAATCACAGGATACAATGAAAAGGTAAAAGCGGTTGAATATGCAGAGGACGAGCGTTTTCAAAAAATGCCACAGATTGTTATTATTGTAGATGAGTTAGCGGATCTTATGATGGTGGCATCTAAGGAAGTAGAGGATGCTATTTGTCGTTTGGCGCAATTGGCTCGTGCAGCAGGTATCCATCTGGTTATTGCTACACAGCGTCCATCGGTTAATGTGATTACCGGATTGATTAAAGCAAATGTACCATCAAGAATTGCTTTTGCGGTTTCCTCTTCTGTAGATTCCAGAACTATATTAGATGGTGGTGGTGCGGAAAAACTGCTAGGAAAAGGTGATATGCTGTTTTATCCTTCAGGTTTTCCAAAACCAGTGCGTGTACAGGGGGCATTTGTTTCGGATGAAGAAGTCAATGCAGTGGTATCTTTCATTCGTGAAAAAAATGAAATGGAACAAGATGATACTTCTGCGGCAGTAGAAGCAAAAATGGAGGAAGTTGTGTCAATTGCTTCTGGTGATGGAAATGGTGCCAAGAATGATAATGATGATTATTTTGTAGAAGCAGGGCGTTTTATTATTGAAAAGAATAAAGCATCTATAGCTATGTTACAACGTGTTTATAAAATTGGTTTTAATCGTGCCGCACGTATTATGGATCAATTATGTGCAGCGGGAGTGGTTGGACCGGAGGAAGGAACAAAGCCAAGAAAAGTATTGATGACAATGGAAGAATTTGATAGTTTCATTTCTGGCTAAGGAGGAAGAAAAATGAAGGCATGGCTTGTAGTAAACGCCTTTTTAAAACAAAAGAAATTTGATGAAATCCACCAGTGGTTATGTGAGGCTGGAAAAAAACATGCAATTGAACTTGAAATAAAGACAAATGCAGAGTTACTTTCTAGTTGTATTCATAATCGGCTTGCCCTGTTAGGGCAGGCCTCTACGGTGGATTTTATTTTGTTTTGGGATAAAGACGTAATGTTGGCAAAGACGTTGGAAGAATTGGGGTTTTTAGTATATAATTCATCATTTGGCATTGAAGCCTGTGATAATAAGGCGTTGACACATATGTACCTATCAGGAGAGCATATTCTAATGCCTGATACAATTATTGCGCCAATGACATATGCTAACATTGGTTATACCAATCTGGACTTTGTTGAACAGGTGATTGAACAAATAGGGCTACCTTTGGTAATAAAAGAGTGCTTTGGCTCTTTTGGACAGCAAGTGTATCTATGCAATACATTTGAAAGTGTAATAGAACGAGTGAAGCAGTTGCAGGGAGTACCATTTTTATTTCAAAGATTTATTGAAGAAGCAGATGGAAGGGATGTTCGTTTGCAGGTGGTAGGAGACCAGGTTGTGGCAGCTATGGAAAGAAGAGCAAAGCCGGGAGATTTTCGAGCCAATATTACAAATGGAGGTAGTATGCGGCCTTATGATCCTTCAAAAGAAGAACAAAACATTGCGGTGCAGTGCTGTAAAATTTTGAAAGTAGAATTTGCCGGAGTTGATTTGTTGTTTGATAAAGCGGGGAAATACCTTGTATGTGAGGTAAATTCAAACGCACATTTTAAAAATATATATGACTGTACAGGTGTAAATACTGCAGACTATATTATGGAACGAATTGTTACATTACATGAAAGCAAAAAGGAAAACTAGGAGCGTTTTATAAGTGAAGAATGAATGCGAGGTGTTTTAGTATGAAAAAGACAGGCTGGTTAATTTATGACCAGGAAGGAGCAGAACGAAATGCATCCTATATTTCCATGCATATAGAAGAAGGAGAAAAACTGGGAATTCAAATAAAATTGTTGTATGCAGAATTTCTATCGTTTGGAATACAAAAGCAAAAGATGGTTGTTTTTTATAAGGGACAGCAAATGAAATTTCCGAATTTTACCATATGCAGAACAATAAATCCAGATATATCTTTTATGTTAGAACAGACAGGAGTACCTTTATTTAATCAGGCAAAGGTAGCAGAAATTGCAAATAATAAGGCAAAGACATATGCATTTTTGGCGGGGAAAGGGATTCCTATGGCTGATGCCATATTTTTAACTGCTGAGCAACTGGCAACAGACTGGGATAACATTGAGGAAAACAGTATTATTAAGGCTGTGGCAGGACATGGAGGTACGCAGGTATTTTTAAAAAGAGAGCAGGATAAAGAGCAGATTTTTCATGGGATAAAGAATGCAGATGTGGTGGTACAGCCATTGATAGAGGGCGGAAAAGATGTCAGAGTGTATGTACTGGGGGATACGATACTGGCAGCCGTATGCCGAACAGCAAAAGAGGGATTTAAGTCGAATTATTCTCTGGGCGGAGAGGTGTCATTATATACCCTATCAGAAGAAAATCGTTTATTAGTGAAAAAAATAATGGAGCAGTTTTCTTTTGGGTTGGTAGGTATTGATTTTTTGATTGATGAAAAGGGCAAATTTTTATTTAATGAAATTGAGGATGTAGTTGGTGCCAGAATGCTTTATCAGCTTACCTCTATCAATCTGGTGGAAAAATATCTGCAATTTATATTAGAACAAATAAAATTAAGTGAAAAGAAGGGAAGGTAGTCACATGACTGGACAATCGAATTGTGATGTGTGTATGAATTTTATTTATGATGAGGAATACGAATGTTACATATGTGATATGGATTTAGATCAGGATGAGATGGGGCGATTTTTGACAAATACCTTTGACAATTGTCCTTATTTTAGACTGGGTGACGAATATAAGATTGTACGAAAACAGATGTAAGTCGGCTTGCTGTCGTATGATAAATTAAAATTGCAATAGACAGGTGTGAAATTCAGGAGTGAAGGAGTTCCTTGCGAGGATATATGAATTTTGCACAAAAAGTGAGAATGAAATAGAGTTTCGCAAATATCTAAAAAATACAAAAGATGGAGGAAAGATTCTATGAAAGCAAAACAAGATGGTAAGTCATATACAGTAAGTATTCTTGTATTTTTTTGTATCTTGTTTATGGTGCTGTTAGTATATGTTTCTGGTGATAGCCCACCAGAGGTGTTAAAAAAAGTTACTGGAACAGTTCAGATGGAAAAAGATACTGCTGCCATAGAGGAAGTTCCTTTGTATTTTCAATGGGATGAACAATGGAAGAATAAAAAATATGCAAATGGAAATATGAAGGATTCTGGCTGTGGACCAACCTGCTTGTCTATGGTAACTGTATATTTAAAACAAGACGAGAAAAAGACACCTGCTTGGATGGCGGATTTTAGTACAAAGAATCATTATATAGTGGGTGGAAAAACAGCATGGACTCTTATGAGTGAGGGTGCAAAAAAATTAGGTTTGAAGGTAAAACAGATTCAAAAAAATGAGACACAAATGAAGGAAGAGTTAAAAAAAGGTAGAGTTATTATTTGCAGTATGGGACCTGGATATTTTACAAAAACAGGCCATTTTATTGTACTCAGCGATTATACAGACAAGGGATTTAAAGTGAGGGACCCTAATAGCAAAAAAAACAGCGCATGTATATGGACTTTTGCAGAAATGCAGTCACAGATTAAAAATATTTGGGTTTATTGGGTGTAATTTTTTTGACAGTGCTTATAGGGTCTGTTATAATGAAAACTATGCAAATAAAAAAGTTCGGAGGTAATTGGTTTGAAGAGTGATATTGAAATTGCACAGGAAGCAAAAATGCTCCCAATTCAAGAAGTAACAAAGAAACTTTCTATTACAATGGATGATTTGGAATTATATGGAAAGTATAAAGCAAAGCTTACAGATGAGCTGTGGGAACAGGTAAAAGATAAGGAAGATGGAAAGTTAATCTTAGTTACAGCGATTAATCCTACACCAGCAGGAGAAGGAAAGACTACAATCACAGTAGGTTTAGGACAGGCATTTGACAAGTTAAATAAGAAAGCTGTAATTGCTCTTCGTGAGCCTTCTTTGGGACCATGTTTTGGTATTAAAGGAGGAGCAGCAGGTGGTGGAAATTCGCAGGTTGTTCCAATGGAAGACTTAAATCTTCATTTTACTGGTGATTTTCATGCAATCACTTCAGCAAACAATTTGTTAGCTGCTATGTTGGACAACCATTTGCAGCAGGGCAATTTGTTACATATTGACCCTAATCAGGTTGTATGGAAACGTTGCGTCGATATGAATGATCGTGTGTTGAGAAATATTGTAGTCGGTCTTGGAAGAAAGGTAGACGGAGTGGTACGTGAAGACCATTTTATCATTACAGTTGCATCTGAGATTATGGCAATTCTTTGTCTTGCTAATGATATGAAAGATTTGAAGGAGCGTTTAGGCAGAATTATCGTTGCATATACATATGATGGAGAGCCAGTTACTGCAAAACAGTTAAATGCAGTTGGTGCGATGGCAGCATTATTAAAGGATGCAATCAAACCAAACGTAATTCAGACACTAGAAAATACACCTGCCCTTGTGCATGGTGGACCATTTGCCAATATAGCACATGGATGTAATAGTGTTCGTGCAACAAAGACTGCATTGAAATTAGCAGATTATGTTGTGACAGAAGCAGGATTTGGAGCAGATTTAGGAGCAGAAAAATTCTTTGACATCAAGTGTCGTATGGCAGACTTAAATCCAAGTGCAGTAGTATTAGTTGCTACGGTTCGTGCATTAAAATACAATGGTGGAGTAGCTAAGGACGAGTTAAATAAGGAAAATTTAGATGCCTTAAAGAAAGGTATTGCAAACTTAGAAAAACACATCGAAAATGTACAAAAGTTTGGTGTGCCTTGCGTTGTAACATTAAATCAATTTATTACAGATACACAGGCTGAACTTGATTTCGTAAAAGAATTTTGCGAAGCAAGAGGTTGCGAATTTGCTTTAGCGCAAGTATGGGAAAAAGGTGGAGAAGGCGGTATCGCTTTAGCAGAAAAGGTTGTTGAGACAATTGAGAAAAAGGAAAGTCATTTCAAACCACTTTACGATACAAAGCTTGCGATTAAAGATAAGATTGAAACCATTGCAAAAGAAATCTATGGTGCATCAGGTGTGACTTATGATGTGGCTGCAACAAAAGCAATTCAGCGTTTGGAAGAATTGGGATATGGTAATCTTCCAATATGTATGGCGAAAAATCAGTACTCTTTATCAGATGATCCAAAGAAACTTGGAAGACCACAAGACTTCAGTATTAATATCCGCGAGGTATATGTGAATGCAGGTGCAGGATTTGTAGTTGCAATTACAGGAACTGTTATGACGATGCCTGGATTGCCAAAGAAACCAGCGGCAGAAGGTATTGATGTAAATGATGATGGCGTAATTACAGGATTATTCTAAAAGAAAAGTCGTATAAAAATTGATATGGTAGAAGCAGAGAGTTGCCACACTTTTGTGACAACTCTTTGCTAGCTTATAAGAACAGTTATCCTATCATAAAAAATGATTTGCAAAGATGTACAAATTTATTTGTCTACTTTGTTTGATTGCAGATAAGAGAAAAATAGGGGAGGTTTCTATGAAGAAAGCATATTGGAAGAAGCTAACATGTGTGATTATGTGTATCGTTATGGTTAGCGTAAATGGCTTATGGCAAGGGGAAAAACTAGGAGCACAAGCAGCTACAAAAGAAGATATACGGTTAAATGGAATTGATGTAAGTTATCACCAGGGAACTATCAATTGGTCGAAAGTAAAAGCAGATGGAATTGATTATGCGATTCTTCGGTGTGGTTTTGGACAGGATTTGGTAAATCAGGATGATCTTATGTGGGAAGAAAATGCGGATGCCTGTACAAAATTGGGAATACCCTTTGGTGTGTATTTATATTCCTATGCAACCACAGAAGAAAAAGCAATAGGAGAAGCAAAGCATGTACTTCGTTTAATCGAGGATTATGATTTGCAGTATCCTGTATATTATGATATAGAAGATAGTTCACAGAAAAGTTTAACAAAAGCTAAATTAGGAAAAATAGCACAGGCATTTGCTGATGTAATTGAAGAAGCTGGTTATGAAGTGGGGATATATTCTAGCTATTCTATGTTTAATGATTATCTGACAGATGCGGTGTTTGATAATTATCCAAGATGGGTAGCTCGATATAATACATACTGTGGTTATTCAAAAAGTTATCATATGTGGCAATATAGCTCGAAGGGAAGCGTAAATGGCATTTCTGGAAATGTAGATATGGATTATCTGATTGGTACAGATGTTGCCTGTGAAGTTTCAGACATAGAATTAGAAGAGAAAACTTGTACATTAAAAGCTGGTGAGAGTGTACAATTAAATGCACAGGTGTTACCGAAAAATGCATTTGAAAAGAATATTGTATGGACAACAGATGCAGATACAGTTGTTAGTGTGAAGGATGGAGTTGTGACAGCACTGGCAGAGGGAACAGCGACAGTACGAGCAACTTCAAAAGAGGATAATCAGATATTTGATACCTGTAAGATTACCGTTTCAAAAGCGGATCAACCACAAGTAACTACTTCGCCTGCAATCACACAGACACCGACAGCAACTAGCGGTCCATCTGTTGATGATGGAACGAGTACAATTGCACCAACAACACCAACTATTACAATGACACCGACTACACAGACTCCAGAAATAACGACTGGAAGTAGTATTACGCCAATACCAACGCTGACGGAAACGATAGCTGTAACGGAAATACCAACAGAAGAACCTACACCAACAGCTACCATCATGCCAACGGAAACGGCAAAACCTGCAGTGACACAAACACCGAAACCGACAGCAACAGTGAAAGTAACACAAACACCTGTTCCAACAGCGACGCCTGTTGTTTCAGTTGGAAAGGTTAAGAATTTTACATATCAGGCAGTAACCAAGGAAAAGATTAAGTTGTCTTGGAAGAAGGTAAGCGGTGTAACGGGATATCGAATTTATTATTACAATACAGCACAGAAAAAATATGTTACATTAAAAAGCATTTCTGCCTCAAAGCAAAGTCTAGAAGTAACAAAGGTAGATGGAAAGAAGTTAAAAGCAGGGACAAAATATCAGTTTAGGATTGCTGCGTATAAAACGGTAGATGGGAAGAAGATATTCGGAAATAGTACGAATTTGTCTACAATAACAAAGCCTGATACCGTAAAGGTAAAGAGTGTATCTCGCATATCAGCGACAAAGGCGGTTATTAAATGGAATACCACAAATAGTGCGCAGGGATATATTATTTACCTATCTACCTCACCAAAAAGTGGATATAAAATGATAGCAACTTTAAATAATAAGGCGAAAAAATCCTATACCATTTCAGGACTTAAAAAGGGAAAAGTCTATTATATTCGACTATGTGCATACAAAAAGTTGGATGGAAAGGCTTGGTATGGTAATTATGGAGTGACAAGAAAAATTAATAAAAAGTAGTAAAAGTGCTAGGAGATGAAATAGTCTTCTGGCACTTTTTATGTTTGTAAAAATTTTATTTTTTCTTGTCTTTATTGGCATGGCGTTTGACGATTGGGTCATAGTTTGTATTTAGAAAACTGGCTCGCATAATGGAATCCGAACCAAATTTATTACGAATTTCATCAAGAGCGTGATCTAAATTACTATTATTATGTGCATGTGCTGTGTCAAACAGGCTCAATTGCTTATAAGAAGTGTCAGAAAGTTTTGTTGCGTGAACGCTTAATAAACGAATGGGTGTATGATGGTCCCATAATGCATCAAATAAAGAACAGGCTAGTTCATATAATTGTTGAGAGTGGTTGGTTGCTTCAGGCAGGGTACATTGTTTGCTTTTGGTTTTGAAAAAGCAATCTTTTATTTGTACAGAAAGACAAGTGGCAGATTTCTCGTCCTTTCTTAATCTAAAACCAATTGTTTCACACAAGGATAGTAAAATCTGTTTTGCCTCTGCCTGTTCGGTAACATCGTGATCTATCGTAATGCTATTGCTATATCCTTTGGCATCTGGGCGTTCTGGACAAACAGGTGTGTTGTCGATTCCGTTTGCATATTGATATAGTTGCATCCCGTGTTTCCCTAGATGTGGGATTAAGTAGGATGGTTCTGTATTTGCTAAGTCACCAATCGTGTGAATACCTAATAGTTTCAATTTTTGACAAGTAGATTTTCCAGCAAAAAGCAGACGTTCTATTGGGAGCGGCCACAATTTTTCCTCAATTTCATCAGGAAATAAGGTATGAATTTTGAAAGGCTTTTCAAAATCAGAAGCCATTTTGGCTAATACTTTGTTAGTGGAAATACCAATATTTACTGTAAAACCAAAGGTATTATAAATGGTAGTCTGAATTAACTGAGCAGTAGAGATTTTGTCTCCAAACAGATGGTAAGAACTTGTCATATCTAAAAATGCTTCATCAATGGAAAATGGTTCAATGCAATCGGTATATTGTGTCAGCAATTTGTGAAAATTATTAGAATATTGCTGATATACATGATATCTGGAAGGAAATAATTGAAGCTGTGGACATTTTTTTAAAGCACTCTGAATGGTTTCTGCTGTTGAAATATGGTATTGCTTTGCAAGGGGAGATTTTGCTAAAATAATACCATGACGTTTTTGTGGGTCACCACAAATTGCAGAAGGAATGGTTCGAATATCAATTGAGGTTGGGCCGTCTTGTAATCGTTGTAAAGCTTCCCAGCTTAAAAATGCATTGTTTACATCAATATGATAAATCAGTCGTTCCATTATAAATCCTCCTGTTAGTTTAAATCAGCATTTGTTACTGTTTCTTTGGAAAAACAAACATATATTCGATATTTTATAGCAAAAGATAGAAAAAAACAATAGAAAAGAGGAAAAAGTATGAAGCAGAAAGTGATACTATTTGATTTAGATGGAACCATTACAGATCCTAAAATAGGAATTACAAAAAGTTTTCAATATGCATTACAGCATTTTGGGATACAAGTGGATAATTTAGATGCATTAGAGCCAGTGATTGGTCCGCCTTTGAAAAAATCATTTTCAGAATTTTATCATTTACCAGAGGAACAAATAGAGAGCGCGATTGAAAAATATAGAGAACGCTTCTCTACGGTAGGATTGTATGAAAATGAAATATATGATGGAATGGAAAATTTATTAAAAGAATTGAGCGAAGCGGGCTATACTTTGGAAATTGCCAGTTCCAAACCTACGGTATTTGTTGAAAAGATTTGTGAGCATTTTAAGATAAAACAGTATTTTACTCATATTGTGGGAAGTTTTTTAGATGGAAGAAGAGGAGAAAAAGAGGAAGTAGTTGAGGAGGCAATTCGCTTGTCAAAAGCAACACCAGACCATATTATTATGGTGGGAGATCGAATCTATGATGTCATTGGCGCACATAAAAAAGAAATTGCAGTGATAGGTGTTTCCTATGGATATGGTGGTAGACAGGAATTGGAAGAAGCGGGTGCAGACGTAATCGTGGATACGGTAGCACAATTGCGAGAGGAATTATTAGGTAGGAGGATATAATGCATTATAACAATGTATGTGAAGGAAGATTTGTAAAGCGATTAAATCGATTTGTTGCGGTTGTAGAAATAGATGGAGTAGAAACACAATGCCATGTAAAAAATACAGCTCGTTGCAAGGAATTATTTCTGCCGGGAGCCAGAGTGTTTTTGGAGGATTGCATCGAGAATAAAAGTCGAAAAACAAGATATGATGTAATAGCAGTATATAAAGGACAGACGCTTGTCAATATAGATAGTCAGGCACCGAATAAAGTTGTGGGTGAATATATGGAGCATATATTTCCTGATCTGGTATTTTATCGACCAGAAACAAAATATAAAAATTCTCGCTTTGATTTTTATGTGGAGACACCAGAAAAAAAGATATTTTTAGAAGTTAAGGGAGTGACATTGGAGGAGGATGGAATTGTCAGATTTCCAGATGCGCCTACAGAGCGGGGCGTCAAGCATATAAAAGAATTGATTGCCTGTCGAAAAGAGGGATATGAGGCGTATATTGTTTTTGTGATTCAGATGAAAGGTGCTTGGAAGTTTATGCCAAATGACAGAACACATCCACAGTTTGGAGAAGCTTTAAGGGAAGCAGAAAAAGCAGGTGTGCATATTTTGTGCTTTGATTGTATGATAAAACCAGATAGTATGGAAATTTCCGAGAAAATTCCATATAATTTTATTGTTTAAAATAAGGCAAGAAAGATTAGACAGAATAGAAATTTACGTTGACAAACCTGCAAAAAACCTTTATAGTTAGTGATATATGGAAATGTAAAGAAGGAGAGGAGTACATAGGTAACCTTTTCAGAGAGGAACATCAAAGTTTATCTTTGCTGGAAGATGTTCTAAAGAAGTGACTATGGAAGGTAGCTCTGGAACAGCGTTTTTGAAAATAGTAGGAAACGACGGGTAGCTTCGTTAAAGGCGATAAGGTGATATGAGATATTTCATAGCATAAAAAAAAGGTGGTACCACGGTTCTTCGTCCTTTCGGGAGGGAGAACCGTTTTTTTGTTATAGGATTTGTCATTGTGATTGTTATTCTGTAACAAAGGGCTCCGTTTGGATGCGGATATTCCACCGGCTACTAGGTGCCAGAACCTAAATAAAATGATAAAGGAAGATGACTATGGCAAAAGAACTAGAAAAGACTTACAATCCGCAGGAGATAGAGGGCAGATTGTACGACAAATGGTTAAAGAATAAGTATTTTCATGCAGAAGTGGATCGCAGTAAGAAACCGTTTTCTATTGTAATGCCACCACCAAATATTACTGGTAAATTACACATGGGTCATGCGTTGGATAATACGATGCAAGATATTTTAATTCGTTTCAAGCGTATGCAAGGATACAATGCACTTTGGGTTCCTGGAACTGACCATGCAAGTATTGCAACGGAGGTTAAGGTAATTAACTCTTTAAAAGAGCAGGGAATCAATAAGGAGGATCTTGGAAGAGATGGTTTCCTTGAAAAGGCTTGGGAATGGAAGAAGGAGTATGGCGGAACGATTACTGGCCAGCTTAAAAAGATTGGTTCTTCCTGTGACTGGGATAGAGAACGTTTTACTATGGACGAGGGATGTTCCAAGGCTGTTGAGGAAGTATTCTGTAAATTACATGAAAAAGGACTTATTTATAAAGGTTCCCGCATTATCAACTGGTGTCCGGTATGTCAGACATCCATTTCTGATGCAGAGGTAGAACATGTGGAGCAGGCTGGACATTTCTGGCACATTAAGTATCCAATCGTAGGAGAAGAAGGAAGATTTGTAGAAATCGCTACTACACGTCCCGAAACTATGCTTGGAGATACTGCTGTGGCTGTACATCCAGATGACGAGAGATACCAGGATATCATTGGTAAGAAAGTATTATTACCAATCGTGAATAAGGAAATTCCAGTTGTAGCAGATGCTTATGTGGATCGCGAATTTGGTACTGGTGTGGTTAAGATTACACCAGCACATGACCCTAATGACTTTGAAGTTGGTAAACGTCATAACTTAGAAGAAATCAATGTAATGAATGATGATGCTACCATTAACGAAAAAGGTGGTAAATTTGCAGGTCTTGATCGTTATGAGGCAAGAAAACAGATTGTTGCTGAATTAGATAGCATGGGATTGTTAGTAAGGGTAGAGGATCATACACACAACGTTGGTACACATGATCGTTGTAAGGCTACAGTAGAGCCAATGATTAAACAGCAGTGGTTCGTAAAGATGGAGGAACTTGCAAAGCCAGCAATTGAAGCACTTAAGAGCAATAAGCTTCGTTTTGTACCAGAGCATTTTGACAAGACCTATCTTCACTGGTTGGAAGGAATCAGAGATTGGTGTATTTCCAGACAGTTATGGTGGGGACACAGAATCCCAGCTTATTACTGTGATAAGTGTGGTGAGATTGTAGTTGCAAGAAGTGATAACAAGCCATGTACTTGTCCAAAATGTGGTCATGATAAGCTTACACAGGACCCAGATACATTGGATACTTGGTTTAGTTCTGCATTGTGGCCATTTTCAACCTTAGGATGGCCAGATAAGACAGAGGAGTTGGATTACTTCTATCCTACGAACGTATTAGTAACAGGATATGATATTATATTCTTCTGGGTAATCCGTATGGTATTCTCTGGTATTGAACAGATGGGTGAGGTACCATTTAATACTGTATTGATCCATGGATTGGTTCGTGACTCTCAGGGACGTAAGATGAGTAAATCATTAGGAAATGGAATTGACCCATTAGAGATTATCGATCAGTATGGTGCAGATGCACTTCGTCTTACCCTTATTACAGGTAATGCACCTGGAAATGATATGCGTTTCTATATGGAACGTGTGGAAGCAAGCAGAAACTTCGCTAATAAAGTATGGAACGCATCCAGATTTATTATGATGAATTTGGAAAAAGCAGGAGATGTAAATAGTGTAGATTTGACAAAACTTACACAGGCAGATAAGTGGATTTTATCTAAAGTAAATACACTTGCAAAAGATGTAACTGAAAATATGGAAGGTTATGAGCTTGGTATTGCAGTACAGAAAGTATATGACTTTATCTGGGAAGAATTTTGCGATTGGTATATTGAAATGGTAAAACCTCGTTTATACAATGATGAGGACCAGACAAAGGATGCTGCTTTGTGGACATTAAAGACGGTTTTGATTCAGTCATTAAAGTTGTTACATCCATATATGCCATTTATCACAGAAGAAATCTTCTGTACATTGCAGGAAGCATTGGGTGAAAAAGAAGCAGATTCTATCATGATTACAGCATGGCCTGAATTTAAGGAGGACTGGAATTTTGCAACAGATGAAAATGCGGTAGAAACGATTAAAGCTGCCGTTAAGGGTATTCGTAATGTGCGTGCAGAAATGAATGTTCCACCTAGCAAAAAAGCTATGGTTTATGTGGTATCAGAAGACGAAAAGGTGCGTGATATCTTTAAGACAAACAAAGTCTTTTTTGCAACACTTGGATATGCCAATGAAGTTGCTATTCAGGAGGATAAAGCAGGTATTGCAGAAGATGCAGTTTCCACTGTAATTCACGGAGCTACAATTTATATGCCATTTGCTGAATTGGTTGATATTGAAAAAGAAATTGAGCGTTTGGAAAAAGAAGAGAAAAAATTGCAGGGTGAATTAAAGCGTTCCAATGGTATGCTTAATAATGAAAAGTTTGTAAGCAAGGCACCAAAAGCAAAAATTGAAGAAGAAAGAGCTAAATTAGAAAAGTATACAGATATGATGCGACAGGTACAGGAACGTTTGGCACAGCTTAGAAAGTAAGAAAGAGAATAACTGTGTTTAAAATTGGAATAAAAAAGCATAAATGATATGCGAAATAGGTAGATTTGTATTGTGTAAAAAGACCGGCTGCTTGTAAAGTGGCTGGTCTTTTTGTGGTTAAAATGTATAATAAAAATGCGAAAATGGAGAATTATTTGCGTAATTTTTGAAAAAATGGTATAATTATACAAATAAGTATGCGGGGGTAAAATAGATAGGGGGAGTTCTATGTTAGATGAAAAGATAGAGAAAACGATATCCGTCTGGATTTCCAAAGATGCAATGCAAGCCAGTATTAATGTGTCTCCTGCCAGTGGAGAGGTATATACACTAGAAGATTTGAAAGAGAGAATTGCCAAGGAAAATATAGTGTATGGCGTGGATGAAAAAGAACTAAAGTCTATTATAGAGGAAAAACGTTTTTATATGGATATACCGATTGCTTGTGGAAGTGAGCCAGTAAATGGAAAAGATGGGTATTATGAATGTTTATTTGAGACGAATGTAAACTTAAAACCAAGGATATTAAAAGATGGTTCCGTAGATTATAAAAGTATGGGGGAAGTTCCGGTTGCAGAAGAAAACCAGGATATTGTCTACTATCATTCTGCTACGAATGGTACAGATGGAATGGATGTGAAAGGACAGACTATTCATGCCAGAAAAGGAAAAGATTTATTGCCTTTAAAAGGAAAAGGTTTTCTTGTTTCAGAGGATAAAAAGGTGTATCGTGCTGCAATAACAGGAAAAGTGACATTAAAAGGGAACATGCTAGAGGTAAACAATGTATTGATTATTAAAGGGGATGTATCAATTGCTACTGGCGGAGTGACCTTTGCGGGTGATGTTGTGATTAAAGGAAATGTATTGACAGGGGCAGAAGTGCGAGCAAATGGAAATATAGAAGTAAATGGATGCGTGGAAGCTGCAAATCTAGTGGCAAGAAAAAATATTGTATTGAAAAACGGAATGCAGGGAAATGGAAAAGGACGTATTCATGCAGGGGGTAATGTATCGGGAAAATTTTTTGAACAAGTTACCATTGAAGCCAAAGGAAATGTTTCTGCAAATGCATTGATGCATTGCAATATTAAGTGTGAAGAAAGCGTGAATGTAGCAGGAAAATATGGCATTATTGTTGGGGGAAGGGTAGAAGCTTACCGTGAAGTAGAGGCGACCCTGATTGGTAATATGAAAGAGGTAAAAACGGTAATTGAGGTTGGAAGCAGCGAGAATTTATATTCGAAATTGGAGCAGTTAGAAGATAAGAATAAAGAGATTCTTAGTAATATTGAAAAGTTGAAAATTTCCAAGAAAAAAATAGAGGATGTACTTAAAGCCCAGCCAGATAATGAAGAACTTAGAGGATTAAAGACTACTGTTATGCGTGCTAAAATTGAAAAGGAAGCAGCCTTGACTGATGTACAGAGAGAAAAGGATGCAGTAATCGAAGTGATGTCCAAAATTTCTAATCCACGAGTAATTGTCCTAAAGTCCATTTATCCAGGCGTAATATTAACGATAAATGGGGTTCGAGAAATGATAAAAACAGAGAATTATAATGTATATTATCAGAAAAAAGGACTTGAATTAGAATTTGTGGCAAATCTTTAAACTTTTTATAAAATTTAGAAGAAAACTATTGACTTTTTATTGGCAAAACTATTATCATTGTCTTAGTGTTTTGTGACTATTTGGCATTGTTGCCTAAAACCTATCTATGCAAACTAGCGACACTTATTGGGAAAGATTATCGATTTTCTTGAGGTGTATATATTTTTTATAGCAGATGATGTTTGCTTGTAGGGAGAGAATAGTTACCGTAGTATAGAAATAGTAGGATTTTGTAAATAGATGGAGTGAAGTCATATGTTAAACTTTGAGGAAGAATTAAAAAAATTTAAGCCAAGTCTTGAAGTTGAAGAAATTGAAGATTCGATTGGTCAGGGAAATACCGTTGATGTGGTTGAGTTGATTAACCAGATTATTAATACTGAAAAATAATGCTTTTTTGTCAATATGTTTTGATGGGATATAGGTTAGAGTGTATTGGCATGAAGGTAAAGAAACCGATAGCACAGTAAGATAAATATTGTGCTATCGGTTGTTGTATTTATTTTAAAAATTTTAAGGTGAATGTAAACAGATACCAGTATTTGTTATCTGACAAAGAGAGAAAAAGATTTATTGTAGATAGGAAGAAAAAAATTATGAAATGTCCAAAATGTGGGAAAATAATATCGTTTCAGAAGAAACGTTGTGACGGATGTAATGCGGATATTACAGTATATAGAAGATTATATAACTTATCCAATCAATATTATAATGATGGATTGAGTAAGGCGAAGGTTAGAGATTTATCTGGAGCTATTGTTTCATTAAAAAATAGTTTGCAGTTTAACCGTAATAATACGGATGCCAGAAATTTATTAGGGCTGATATACAATGAAATTGGCGAGACGGTACTTGCTTTGACGGAGTGGGTGCTTAGTAAAAATTATCAGGAAGATGAAAATGAAGCAGACTATTATATGAATTTGCTTCAGGATAATCCATCTAAACTGCACAATGCAAATCAGATTATAAAGAAATACAATTATGCATTGAGTCAGGCAAAGGGTGGAAACTGTGATTTGGCTATTTTACAGTTGAAAAAAGTAGTATCTGCACAGCCTAAATATTTGGCTGCCCATCAATTGTTGGCACTGCTATATATGAATCAGGCAGAAAATGAGAAGGCAGTAAAGTGTCTTAGAAAGGCACAGAAAATTGATATATCCAATACAATTACATTGCGATATTTAACAGAACTGGGTGTAAATCCAAACGCTGTTAAAATAGAACGCGAGGCTACAAAAAGGGTGCAGGGAAAAGGTCGTGCCTTAGAAAAGGCGGAAGACCCACAGTTTTTTGCTCCTGAGCCAGTATTGCGAGATGGGAAGATTAATAAATGGTCATTTTTGCATTTGTTAATTGGTGTAGTAATTGGTTTCCTTGCAGTTGTATTCTTAGTATTACCGACAAGAGAAAGTGCCATTGCCGATAAGTATAACAAAGAGGCAGTGGATATGGCAGAAGAACAGACGAATATGTCTTCTCAGATGCAAACCTTAGAAAATGAGAAGAAGCAGTTAGAGCAAAAGAATAAAGATTTGGAAGCACAATTAAAAAAGGTAAAAGAAGAGGCGGTGGATGAAGCTGCTTATAATAACTTTTTGAAAGCAGTTACATTATATATTGGCGGTGAGAAGGATGTTGCTGCTGAAAAGCTTATAAAGATAAATATCAGCAAGTTTGATAGTAAAGCTGCAAAAGAGTTATATAATATGATAAAAGAAGAGACATTTACAAATATGTCGAAGGTGAAGTACAAAGAAGGATATGCGGCATACGCAAAAGGAAGATACGATGAAGCAATCACAGCATTGAAACTTGCATTAAAATATAGTTCGGATAATGTAGATGCAATGTACTATTTGGGAAGAACTTACCAGAGAACTGGAGATAATACAAATGCGAGAAAATACTACAAGCAGATTATAAATAACTATTCAGGAAATTCAGGTTTAAGTGCACAAGCGGAAAGAAGATTAGCAGAACTGCCAGAAGAATAAGAAAATAGTAAAGTACGAAAGAGAGTAACAGATATAGTGTTACTCTCTTTTTGGTTGTCTGTATAGCAGACATTGGAAGATTGAAGTGAGTGGTTCACTTTGGTTCGAATTAAAAATAAAAAGGATAGGAGAATAGTAGAGTATGAATCGGACAAGCTATAAACTGGAAGAAAGAACCTTATATGTTAATTTAGGTCCAGAAATTGATCATCATCATGTAACAATCATAAATAAAGAACTTTCGAATTATTTACAACTCTATATGATTAAAAACATAGTTTTTGATTTTAAAAATGTTACATTTATGGACAGTGCAGGGATCGGGCTGGTTATGGGAGGTTATAAACAGACAGTTACATTTGGAGGAAGTACCACGCTTTGCAATGTATCAGAACGGGTAGATCGAATTTTTGCAATGTCAGGTGTGTATCGTTTTGTAGGTAAAGTTGAAATATAGGAGGAAAAAATAAGATGAAAAATCAAATGTGTTTAGAATTTGACAGCAGATCGGAGAATGAGGCGTTTGCCAGAGTGGTGGTAGCCGCGTTTGCCACACAGTTAAATCCTACTTTAGAAGAAGTGGACGACATTAAAACAGTAGTTTCGGAAGCGGTAACAAATGCAATTGTCCATGGGTATGAGCAAAAAGAAAATTATAAAGTCTTTTTACAGTGCGAGATTGTAAATCAGACAATTCAGATTACTATTATGGATTATGGAGTGGGAATTGAGGATGTGGAAAAGGCAAAGGAACCGATGTTTACAACCAAACCGCATATGAACCGATCAGGAATGGGATTTACATTTATGGAGGCACTTATGGATGAGTTAGAGGTATATTCTAAAAAAGGCGAGGGAACAACGGTAAAAATGAAAAAAACAATAACAAGAATGAAAGTATGTTAAACCAGTCTATTGTAAATGGAATGATAGGAGAATTTCATGGAAAATGTCCAATGTTTTGAAAAGATAAAACAGGAAGATAAAGAAGTGAGAGATACATTTATAAAAGAAAATACTGGATTGGTGTGGAGTGTGGTAAAACGTTTTACCAATAGAGGTTATGACCAGGAAGAATTGTTTCAAATAGGTTGTATCGGATTGATAAAAGCGGTGGATCGATTTGATGAGAAGTATGAAGTGGCTTTTTCTACATATGCAGTACCGTTAATTACTGGGGAATTAAAACGTTTTTTTCGTGATAATGGAATAATTCGGGTTAGCAGAAGTTTAAAAGAAGCTGGCTGGAAGATAAAACAGGAACAGGATCGTATTTATGAAAAAACGGGAAAAAGTCCTACGGTAGAAGAATTAGCTGAGTTGGTGCATATGACCAAAGAAGAAGTTGTGATGGCGATAGATGCGAATGCACAAATTGAGTCCATTGATCAAAAGATTGATTTTGGAGAAGGAAAAACGGTTTCTATGTTGGATCAGGTTGTTGCGAAGGAGCAAGGGGTTGGAGCTGTCGGTTGTCAGGACAGTAAGGATATAGAAAAAGAACAATTGCTTAATAAAATGCTTGTACATTCTGTAATAAAAAAACTGAATGAAAGAGAAAAAAGATTAATAACCATGCGTTTTTTTGGAGATAAAACACAAACTGAAGTTGCCAAAACGCTGGGAATTAGTCAAGTACAAGTGAGTAGACTGGAGAAAAAAATTTTGCGGCAAATGCGAACTGAAATTTTAGGAACAGGTGCATAAGAATTTCCTTTTTGTACAAACTAAAAGAAGAATAAGAAACAAGAGAGAGAGGCATACAATTATGAAAGAAAGAATTTGTTTTGTAACCTTGTTGACAATTGGGATTGTGGCAGCTTTGATTATCTTTTTTGAAAAAAGGGATAACCAGTCTACCGATGCATTTGATGGAGTGTTGGTATACGAATCAGTTATGGAAAAGGAATTGTGTTAGCGAGGGGGACTGGTATGCAGGACAAAAAATTATTTATAAAAATTGAACAGAATGTAGAAGTAAGTAATACAAAGGTGTATCTACAAGATGTTGCAAAGTTGTACAGTGCCGATTGTAAAATGGTGCATGACTTAAATAAAACGGAACTTATGATTATTAAGGCGAAAGAAGATATGAAATATATCGTATCGATTATGAAAGTAATTGAGTTGATTCAGAAGAAATATCCGAATGTGGATATTGATAATATGGGAGAAAATGATTTTATTATTTCCTATATGCATCCTGAAAAAAAGAGTCAAATGCGGGAATATTTAAAAGCTGCATTTGTGGCAGTGATTATTGCTATCGGTTCTGCGTTTTCTATCATGACTTTTAATACAGATGTAAGTGTATCAGATGTATTTACAGAAATTTATGAAGTTGTGTTAGGGCAGGGTGTGGAAAGTAATGGGATTGTGGAATTGTCCTATAGTATTGGATTACCCCTTGGCATTTTAATCTTTTTTAATCACTTCTCAAGAAAGGCAACCCGCAATGATCCAACCCCGTTGCAGGTGGAAATGCGTACTTATGAAGAAGATGCCAATAAAGCTATGATAAAGAATGCGTCAAGGGAGGGGAAAACGATAGATGCTAATTAAAAATTTGCTTTTAATTCTTGCGGGTGCTGCAGGAGGTTTTTCTATTGCAGGAGGAGTATTTGCTTTTATTGTTATGATAGGAGTGCTTCCAAGACTAGCAGGTAGAACCCATACGGGATGGGCGTATTGGTGGTATGAAGGATCGGTTATTGTTGGTGGAATTATCGGAAATATTATATCTGTTTTTTCTGTATCTATTCCGATTGGATATGTGGGTATTGTTATTTTTGGGATTTTTGCTGGGATGTATGTAGGATGTTTTTCTATGGCATTGGCGGAAGTCTTAAATGTATTACCGATTTTTTCAAGAAGAATTCATTTAAGGCAAGGCATGTCTTTCATTATTGCATCATTGGCAATTGGAAAAGCGTTGGGAACATGGTATCAGTTATGTTTTCCGATTTGGCAGAATATGAAATAGAAAGTGAGGGATAAATATGCAGGAGACGAAAAAGGTATCGATTCAGGATGTAATGGAAGAAAAGGATCAACAGCAAAAAGCAGAAAAATATAATCAATATATTAAACAGGTAACACCGAGACACAACTGTATGAAGAATGTTGCAAAGGCATTTCTAATAGGTGGAATCATATGCCTAATTGGTCAATGCTTTCAGGAGTGGTATGGCAGTATGGGGGCAAATAAGGAAGATGCAGGGTTGTATACAACTATTACATTAGTAGGACTTAGTGCCTTACTGACAGGATTAAATATTTATCCGAGATTAGCTAAATTTGCAGGTGCAGGTACCGTGGTGCCGATTACGGGATTTGCAAATTCAATTGCAGCATCTGCGATTGATTATAAGGTGCAGGGACAGGTATTTGGAATTGGATGCTATATTTTTTCTATTGCGGGGCCGGTTATACTATATGGAATTGTTAGTAGCTGGGTATTGGGAGTTATTTATTGGTTATTTACCTGTTTTGCATAAAAATTAGTGAAAGCCTACCGGTAGTTTTTAAAATTGCCAGAGTAGGCTTACTCTATTTGTGTAGTTGTATTCATGAAAACTGGATTTAATAAGAATATAATAAAAAATTCAAAAAAAGATAGAAAGAAAATTAAAATTATGTCATAATAAAAGTATAGTATTGTAAAAGGAGATGAAATGAGGTATGAAACAAAATAAGGTGGTGTCAATGTGTCCAAAATGTTCAAAAAAGGACGAATTTATTTCAGTTTCTTCTAATAAAAGAAGATATGGAGGAAGAAAATATGAGCTAAGGACATGTCCGGTTTGTGGAGAACGTTATTTAGCACGTACATATGGGTATTTTAGTATTTTACGCTTTCATGGAGATGATTTTATGGAGCAGATGGAGTCAATATTACAAATAACACCGGAACATTGTGAGGGGTTTATTCAACAGGTAAAAGAATGCAATACGGAATCACAGTTATTAAAAGTAGTGCAGAGCATACATGGAGATGTGAAACCAATGACAAATGAAGCCTATGATAAAATGCTAGACAGTTCTCTTATGCTAACAGAGGATATGCTGGAAGTATTAGAAGATTAAAAAATCCGCCAAGATATTGGCGGATTTTGTTTGTTGGGAATTTTTCTGCGTTCGCTTATTACATTTTGGAAAAAAGACGTTTTTTGCAAGAAGGTTTTATAAGGAATTATTATCAAAAAGCAAAAGAGTGTTCTATTTCATAGAAAAAATGGATATACTATCAATAAGTATATAAGATATTTGGTAAGGCGTATGGAAAAAAGAGGAGGGAATCAAAAGAAAATGAAGGACATTGTAATTGGGCTATTGATACCATTTGTAGGTACAACTCTTGGAGCTTCCTGCGCATTTTTTATGAAAAATGAATTAAAACCGACAGTGCAAAAGGCTTTGCTTGGTTTTGCGTCGGGAATAATGGTTGCAGCTTCTGTGTGGTCGTTAATTATCCCGTCAATTGACATGTCATCCACCATGGGAAAAATGGCATTTATTCCAGCCGCGATTGGTGTTATTGTAGGAATGCTTTTTTTGTTACTTATGGATCAGGTTATTCCACATTTACATTTGGATTCGGATGAACCAGAAGGAATTAAAACAAATTTCAAAAAGACAGCAATGCTAATTTTTGCAGTAACTTTACATAATATACCAGAAGGAATGGCTGTGGGAGTTGTATTTGCAGGTGTATTATCAAGTTCTGCACACATTACGCTTTCATCTGCTATTGCATTGTCATTGGGAATTGCCATACAAAATTTCCCAGAGGGGGCAATTGTTTCTATGCCGCTTCGTTCAGAAGGAAATGGAAGGGGCAAAGCGTTTATTTATGGAACATTATCTGGAATTGTAGAACCGGTTGCAGCAGCAATCACTATTATATTTGCAGATGTAATGACACCGATTTTGCCATATTTGTTAGCTTTTGCAGCAGGTGCTATGCTATATGTAGTAGTGGAGGAGTTGATACCAGAAGCTTCGACAGGAAAACACTCAAATATAGGTACGATAGGTTTTTGTGTAGGCTTTGTGATTATGATGGTGCTTGATGTAGCACTGGGATAAGAGCGTTCAAGTGAATGAAAAAGTTGTAATTTATCTTGCAATTGAGAAAAAAAGATGATAAAATGAGTTAGGTTAAGCTAACAGAATGACGATATTAGTTGTTACAAGATAAATCGCACATTTTTGCGGAGGTTGATTATTTCATGAAGAAAAAAGAGAAAGATTTACGATTTGAAAGAACAAAAATGCAAAAAGAGATGGTTATTGAACGTTTGAAGGAGCAGGGATGCAGAATTACAAAACAAAGATTGATTTTGTTAGACATTATTTTGTCAGAAGAATGCTCTTGCTGCAAAGAGATTTTTTATGAAGCCTCTAAAAGAGACAAAGGAATTGGACAATCTACAGTATATCGTATGGTGAGTTTGCTGGAAGAGGTTGGTGCAATCAATAGAAAGAATATGTACAAAATTTCTTGCTCTATGGATTGTGACAAAAAGGAAGCCTGCCAGATTGAACTGGATGATAATACGGTGTGTCATCTTTCACCAAAAGAGTGGAAAGATGTATTACGTGCAGGTTTAGAACAATATGGATATGTAAAGAATCAAGAAATTCTTGCAGTGAATGTTGTACCTTGTGATTGTGCATAGAAAGTGGTAGAAAGAGACTCTTTTTATTTGGATTTTATTCTGAATAAAGGGAGTCTTTTTTGTGTTAGTGGATAAAAGGGTGTCCTATAGAGTGGAAAATACTCCGTTTGGTTTTATTATAGTAAAAAAGATTTTTGAAGTTTAAAAATAGAAAAATAGAGGAATACTATTTCTTGAAAATTAATATCAATAAAAAATATAGTTGAGAAAATTGTACGAATAAGACGGTTGACGTAGGATTGGAAATTAAGTAATATATAGATGTTAGTTTTGGCTAACAGAAAGGAGCAACTCTATGAGTCAAGAAGTATTTGAAATCATGCAGAATATGGATATGGAAGCAGTAGAGTCACAATTGGCATTGCAGTGTGCACCTGTGCTTGCTGGATTAAAGATATCAAATCTTTTAAATATACATAAATCTAAAGTGTGCATATTGAAACAATTGTTAAAAGAGACCAATCTTTCCTATTATGTATTGCTTGAAAATGCAAAGCGAGTTGCTATTTTGATTTATCAACGAAAAGCCTTACATCAATATCTTATGTTACCAGAAGTATCTGCTTTTTTGAAAAGAGTAGGATATAGTGAAAATGATTTGCAAAAAATGTTTGCCTTGCTTTCTTTTCGATATAAGCAATGCATGTGCAGACAGGGAGAGTTTCCTCATGAGATGGGATTATTTTTAGGATATCCATTAGAGGATGTGCAGGGATTTATAACAAATCAGGGAAGAAATTCTTTATGCAGTGGTTATTGGAAGGTATATGAAAATAAAGAGGCTAAAATGGACTTGTTTCGTCAATATGAGCAGGCGAAAGAGTGGATGGTTTTATTTGTTTCAAACGGAGTAGATTTGATTGAGGCAATGGATATGCTTCGAAATGGTCATTTATATTCTGTTTATTTATAAAAAGGAGGAAAAAACACATGAGCAAGATAAAAGTAGTATTTTGGACAGGTTCAGGTAACACAGAGGCAATGGCAAATGCAATCGTAGAGGGAATTAACGGTGCAGGAAAAGAAGGAGAAGCAGTATTTGTTTCTGATATTACACCAGGAGATTTAGCAGGAGAATCTGTATTTGCTTTAGGTTGTCCAGCAATGGGAGCTGAAGTATTAGAGGAAACTGAAATGGAGCCATTTGTTGAAGCTCTTGAAAGTAGCGTAAATGGTAAAAAGATTGCACTCTTTGGTTCTTATGGCTGGGGAGACGGAGAATGGATGAGAGAATGGGTTGACCGTATGGCAGCGGCTGGTGCACAGGTTGTAAACGGCGAAGGCTTAATGGCTCATGAAACTCCTGATGAGGATGCTTTAGAAGAATGTAAGAGTTTAGGACAGCAGTTAGCAAGCTTATAATCATAATCTTCTTGCGTTCCAATTGTACAGAAAACTTATTAGCGATAGAGTAAAAATATAAGGTTATAAAAACTTTCATAGATACCTTCAAGTAGAGAAATTTATTTTCAATACTTGGAGGTATTTTTTGTTAGAGGGTATTGGCAAGGGAAGAATAAGTTCCGTTCTTTTTCATGACCAAATAGAGGGAGTGTGCTATAATGAGTAGTAAGAATAATGAAATTGAAATTATTAGAAATTATTAATTAATGTAATGGAAGGAAAACGGATTATGACAAAAGATCAAGTATTATTACTTTTAAAAGAAGAAAAAGATTATATTTCAGGGGAAACTATGAGCCAAAAAATTGGCGTTAGCCGCGCAGCTATCCATAGTGCAGTAAAAAAACTTCGAGCAGAAGGATACGAAATTGTATCGGCGACTAATCGGGGGTATCGATTAGAAAAATCGGCGGATTGTTTGACAACAGGAGAGATTTGTTCCTTTTTAAAAAAAGAGAGGGAAGCGGAAATTATTTATTTTGAACAAACGGATTCTACGAATACCAGATTAAAAGAATTGGCGCAAAATGGTGCCAAGGAAGGAACGGTTGTTGTTGCAAATGAACAGAGTGCTGGAAGAGGAAGATTAGGAAGAAATTTCACATCAGGAAAAGATGCAGGAATTTATATGTCTGTTTTGTTTCGTCCACAAAGTGGATTGAATCAAATTTCGGAAATTACCGCATGGATTTCGGTGTGTGTTTCACGGGCAATAGAGCGCGTGACAGGAGAACGTCCAGGTATAAAGTGGGTAAATGACATTGTGATGAAAGGAAAAAAAATATGTGGCATTTTAACAGAGATGGCAATGGAAGGAGAAAGCGGATATATTCAATACCTGATTGCTGGGATCGGAATAAATGTACATTATAAGATTTCTGATTTTCCAGCAGAGCTTCAAAACAAGGCATCTTCGCTGGATGAAGTTCTTGGAAAAACTGTAAATCGAGCAGAGCTTACGGCTGCTATTATTGAAGAATTAGATGTTATGTATACGAAATGGCCAGATCAAAAAGAGGAATATTTAAAATATTATCGTGATGCCTGTATTACTACGCAAAAACAAGTTAGACTACTAAAAGGAAAAGAAGAAAAATTTGGAACAGCCTTGGAGGTAACGGATGATTTTGGTTTATTGGTCGAATATACAGATGGAACAAGAGAAGTTGTTTCCAGCGGAGAAGTATCTGTTCGAGGACTCTATGGATATGTAGATGAAAAATAATATATAAAAAACAGTAGGTATGTTTTGCATATTTTTAAAAGAGATAGTACATACTAAGAAAAAGATTTCTATAAGGAGTGTGTGCTATGGCAAAAAATAAACATATCGGGCAACAAAGCATACGTTACGAGGAACCCCCATATATTATAGGCTGTAGTAGTATTGTAGGCAAAAAAGAGGGAGAAGGTCCGCTGGCAAAATATTTTGACTGCATTGAGGAGGACCCTATGTGTGGTGGCTCTGCCTGGGAGGAAGCAGAAGAAAATTTGCAGGAAAGGGCAGTGCAGATTGCCTTAAACAAGGCAGGGATAGAGGCGAAAGAGATTGACTATTTAGTTGCAGGAGATTTGCAGGACCAACTTACTGCTAGTACCTTTGGAATTGCAAAATATCAGATTCCGCTGTTTGGTGTATATGGCGCCTGTTCCACTATGGGAGAAAGCATGGCGTTAGCTTCCATGATGGTAGAAGCTGGATTTGCAAATCGTACAATTGCAGTTACTTCCAGCCACACAGAAGCGGCTGAACGACAATTTCGTTTTCCTTTATCTTATGGAAATCAAAAGCCTTTATGTGCAACATGGACAGTTACAGGAAGTGGTGCATTTATCATTGGAAAACAGAAGCTGGGGCATGGGCCATATGTTAAGATTACAGGAATTACTACGGGAAAAGTCACAGACTTTGGAATGAAGGACTCTATGAATATGGGGGCTTGTATGGCACCAGCGGCGGCAAATGTAATTCAAGCACATTTTGAGGATTTTCAGACACAGCCGAAAGAATATGACAAAATTATAACGGGAGACTTAGGATTTGTAGGACAAAGAGTTTTGTTAGATATATTATCCAGCCAAAATTATGACATTGAAAAACAGCATATGGATTGTGGCATTGAAATATATGAAGAAAGGGAACAGGATGTACATGCAGGAGGAAGTGGTTGTGGATGTGCAGCGGTGACCTTGGCAGGCTATGTAATGGAACAATTCAGAAAGAAGAAGTGGAAGAAAGTTTTGTTTGTTCCAACGGGTGCGTTGCTATCAAAAGTTAGTTTCAATGAGGGACGAACGGTTCCGGGGATTGCACATGGTGTATTGCTTGAGAGGGAGGAGTAAATATGGACTATTTAATCGCATTTGTGGTTGGTGGAATAATTTGTGGGCTGGTACAAATATTGATGGATACAACAAAACTTATGCCGGGAAGAATTATGGTGATTTTGGTTTGTTTGGGTGCATTACTGGGAGCGGTTGGAATATATAAACCTTTTTCGGAATGGGGAAAGGCAGGAGCAACGGTTCCTCTGGTTGGGTTTGGTAATGTGCTATACCAAGGCGTAAAAGATTCGATTGATCAATACGGCTTTTTAGGTTTGTTTAAAGGCGGATTTACAGCTTCAGCGGTTGGAATTTCTGCGGCACTTATTTTTGGGTATATTGGTTCGGTGATTTTCAAACCAAAAAAGAAGGTGTAGCTTTCTTTTTGTATAAGTTTGTTTTTGAAAATATAGGTTACAACAAATCTATGTAAATATTAGGTGATATTATTGTAAAATAGCGGGGTTTTGAAAATAAACATGGAAATTGGGTAGAGAAATGAAATGGATTGTGTTATAATAAAAAAGATGATATGGAAAGTAGAAATGCCTGCTCAAGACAGGCATTTTGTTATGTAGGAAATAGTAAAAGACAAAATCCATTATGAGAGGAATTGCAAAATGAGAAAAGCAAGATTGATTGCCATGGTATTGGCTGGAAGCATGTTTTTTTCTGTACCCTATACGAACTGTGCGGCACAGGATATAATTGGAATTGAACAAACAACAGAAGTGACGGAGATGATTCCGCACCTTATGACATCTGGAGATACAGAAGATTTACAGACAGTCAGTGAATATGAAATAAATCCAGAAGTTTATTCGGATAAAGCGGTGGTTGCACCCATTGTAGTTACCAGTGCTGGAATTGTTTCCTGCAATATATATACAAGAAAAAAGTCTACGAATGGAATTATAAATAATGGTATTACAGGAGGAACTGTAACGGGCAGTAGTATTTCTGGAAGTGGAATTATAGGTGAAGATGATACCGATAATGATGTACGGGGAAATATAACGATAGGGATTTACAGTGATTCTGATTGTACCAAATTAGTGGGAACATTACAGGATGTTAAGATTGATTCTCAGGGGAATATGATATATTCTCGATCTTTTGAGGCAAAGAAAAATAGTACATATTATATAAAATTGACTTGGGATGCAGAGTCTGAATGGATAGCAGAACATCTTTTTTGCTTTGAATTACAACAGATTTCCAGTGAGTCTCGGATACTGGAAAATGGAGAATATGTAAAAGCATATCAAAGTGGAAAAAATAGTACGATTTACTATAAATTAAATGTTCCAAGAGCGGGAGTAATATATGCAGAAGCATCTTACGATAAGGATGAATTTGGAAAACCCAAAGTGGTATTATGTAATAATGCAAAGAAGGCAATTAGTGTTGCTACAAATAATAATGCTTCGACAGAATATCTATCTGTATTTGCCGTAAAAAAAGGAAATTATTATTTGAAGGTATCGGATGTGACAGGAGCATATCAGTTCCGTTACCTGTTTGCTCCTATTTCAGATAAGAGTGGAAAGCAGAAAAAATCAGCATTAAAGCTTACTTTAGGAAAGAAAAGTGCTGCTGGAATTGTCACGATAAGTGATACTGCTTCACAATATGATTGGTATAAATTTGTTTTAAAAAAAGCTTCAAAAGTGCGAATTTCTTTGGAAGGTTCTACAACTGGAACTTCTAAAATTAGTCTTGAAGTAATACCGCCAACGCGAACTGCTACTGGGAAAAAGATAAACTTTTCTGCAAAGCCTATTTTTTCAATCTCAAGAATTAATGCGATAAAGACAGCAAGGTCTGATGTTTGGCCTGCTGGTACTTGGTACATACGAGTGAAAAAAAGCGTAAAAAAAGGATCTGGTATATACAGAATTAAAGTTGATAAAATATCCAAGTAGTCATATAAATCAAATAGAAAGGGAGGGCGATAGGAATGTTGAGAATCTTTAAAAGTATGGATGGTAGATTGCATACCTTAAATGAAATAGAAGAAGATTCATGGATTTGCCTGACTGATCCAAGTTTAGAGGAAATTATGGAAGTGTCCGCTGTGTGTAAGATTGACGCAGATGACCTTAGAGCTTCCATGGATGAGGAGGAAACATCACGTATTGAAATCACGGACGATTATACGTTAATATTAGTAGATGTTCCTTCAAAAGAAATAAGAAACGGAAATAAGGCATACACAACCATACCCTTAGCGATTATTCTTATGGATAAGATGATATTAACGGTATGTTTGGAGGATACATTGGTACTTCGCCCCTTTATCAATGAAAAAGTAAGGGAGTTTCATACATTTAAAAAGACAAGATTTGTATATCAAATATTGTATAGTAATACATCAGCTTATTTGCATTATCTAAGACGTATTGACAAAATGAGAGAGGAAATTGAGCTACATTTGAGTCAAGGAACGACAAAACAGGACTTAATTGAATTGCATGAGTTAGAATCGGATTTAGTTTATTTTGCTACTTCACTGCGTGTAAATGGTGTTGTATTAGATAAACTTACAAGATATGCAAGAATTAAGCAATATCCCGAAGATCAGGAATTGCTTAGTGATGTTATTATTGAAAACCAACAGGCGATTGAAATGGCGAATATTTATCGTGATATTTTAAATGGAACAAGAGAATTGTTTTCTTCTGTAATGGATAATTCTTTGAATAATGTAATGAAGGTATTGACTTCTGTTACTGTAATTCTTTCTATTCCTAATATTGTATCAGGATTATGGGGAATGAACTTAGAAAAAAGTTTGCCACTAACGAATAGTGCATATGGCTTCCCTATTATGCTGGCATTTATTGTATGTATTTGTACTGTGGCAGCCATTATATTAAAGAAGAATGATTTATTTAGTTAAGAGGAAAATAAAGAAAGTCGATATAATATTGACAAATGAAATGCAACATTGTTAAAATATAATTATCTGTTTAGAAAATAGAAATAAGGGAGTTCTTGACAGATGATATAGTGTTGCATATAAAAAGTGGAGGGAAAATACATGACGGAAGAATTATTAATTCGATTAGAAGAAGCAGGAAATCGTATTCCAGAACTGATGAAGCGTTTTGCAAATAATGAGGCAATTTGTGTGCGCCTTATAAAGAAGTTTCCATCAGATCAAAACTACGAAAAGTATGTTTCAGAGATTAGAGTTGCTGATTGTAAAAATGCAGAGCAAAGTGTACACACACTAAAGGGAGTTGCAAGTAATCTGGGATTGACAAAGATTTCTGATTTAACACAAAAAATCGTAGATGAACTTCGAGGCGAATGTGATATGACTAAGATTAATGGATGGACAACAGAATTAGAGAGTGCATATGCAGAAACTATTGATATTATATCTGCATATATGTAAAAATATGACATCCAGGAATACTGGATGTCATTGTTTATATTCGATGAAAATTCATTTATAAGGAGAGACTTTGTTAGAAATTTGTTGAAGTCTCTTTTTATAAAATGAAAATATTATACATGTAGTATGGAGGAAAAATTATGTTTCGAGAAGTATCAAAATTAGTTATCTATCGTAATTTAAAAGAGGACAGTATACTATTCCAATTAGCAAAAATTTGTGAAGATTTTGAATCTGGAAATTATGTCAAAGAAGATTTGAATACTAGGATTTATGTAGAAATTAATAAACTTTTGGACGTAGCAACTAAATACGGGTTTGATGAAAATTTGTGGCATAATTATCTGGCATATATATTAGCAACGAATGAAAATCCATTTAGTATCACTTGTGAAAAGGTTGGTGCAACAAATGGAACCGTCAATCAATTTGCGAGAAGTGATTTTAAAATTATAAAGGCATTGTTTGATTACGATTTTTCAAAAATGGAACAAGAATTAGGAATCAATTGTTTTTCTGTTGTATTAAATTATACAGCCGTAAAAAAGGTGGAGCGTCGATATAATAAAAATGTGAGTGACAAAGTACAAGAGTTAAGCAAAAAGATTGAGGCTGCAAAGGATGAAGAAGAGATTTTTGAGCTTGTAACGAATTTTTATAAAACATATGGAGTTGGAAAGTTTGGTTTAAATAAGGCATTTCGTGTAAGACATGAAGAAGCAGGAGTAGAGCTAATACCAATAACAAATACGGATAATATTGTACTGGATGATTTGGTTGGGTATGAACTTCAGAAGCAAAAATTAGTAGATAATACAAAGGCATTTGTAGAAGGAAGAAAAGCAAATAACTGTTTGCTATTTGGTGATAGTGGAACAGGAAAGTCTACAAGTATTAAGGCTATCTTGAATGAGTATTATAGCCAGGGACTTCGTATGATTGAAATTTATAAACATCAGTTTAAGGATTTATCTACTGTGATTGCTCAGATTAAAGACCGTAATTATCGTTTTATTATTTATATGGATGATTTGTCCTTTGAGGAGTTCGAAATCGAATATAAATATTTAAAAGCAGTTATAGAAGGTGGTTTGGAAACAAAACCTGATAACGTATTGATTTATGCTACATCAAATCGAAGACATTTAATTCGTGAAACTTGGAGTGACCGTTCTGATATGAGTCAGGATGAATTACATCGCTCCGATACTATGCAGGAAAAATTATCCTTAGTAAATCGTTTTGGTGTTTCTATTAACTATTCAAAGCCGTCACAAAAGGAATATTTCAATATCGTATGCCAGTTGGCTAAAAGATATGACACGATTGCTTTGAGTGATGAGGAATTATGCAGAGAGGCAAATAAATGGGAATTGAGTCATGGTGGTATTTCGGGAAGAACCGCACAGCAGTTCATCAATTATTTGGCAGGTAAAGAGAGTGAATAAAGAAAAAGCTGTTTGTTATATAGTGGCAGCAGGAGATTGGTATGGCTATAGACCTGTTCCTCAAAAGCAAGACATGATTATTGCAGTTGACGGAGGATATGATACAACAAAAGAACTTGGTTTAACCCCTGATTATGTCATTGGAGATTTTGATTCTATACAATCTACCGTAGTACAGGAAAAGACGATAAAATTAAATCCTATGAAAGATGATACCGATACGTTGTATGCGATAAAGTTCGCAAAGGAAAAGGGATATGAAACTTTTATTGTGCTTGGTGGAACAGGAGGCAGTCGTATTTCCCATACCGTTGCCAATATACAAACCTTATTACATTTTCCAGCATTAAATATTTTTTTGATTGACCGAGAAGAAGTGCTATTTATAGTTTCTAATGGTGAAATTGTTTTTTCAAAACAGTGTAAAGGATATATATCTGTTTTTTCGGTGAGTGATAAAAGTATCGGAGTCACAGAACGCGGACTTAAATATGAAATAGAAGAGTATCAATTATCTAATTCTTATCCTATTGGTGTAAGCAATGAATTTATAGGAGAAAAAGGATATATAGCAGTGAAGGATGGAATATTACTTTTAGGAATGCCTTATTCACAATTGCAAGGGATAGAGAAATTAAGAAAAGGACCTTTGGAACAGTAAAACTGTTTCCAAGGCCCTTTTTAGATTTATGTTATTTTGTAATACGGATCATAGCACCGGAATTTGCTTCTAATTTGACAACAAGCTGTCCATTTTCAATGCGCACCTGTGTGTTTGCAGAAATAGTTGGCTTTGGTGCTTCCAGTGAAAGTGTTGTTTGTTCAAGTTGAGTAGCTAGTTTTTCTGTTACTTCTTGTAGTTGTTTCTGTTCAGCAATAGCTGACGAAACCTCTTTTTGATTTAATGCATTTTCAAAGGCAGTAATAGAAGTTTGTAAAGAAGAACAATTTTCTTTTAATGCTTCTAAAAGCGTATAGCCTTTGTTAAGTAAAGCTTCTTTTTGCTCAGCCTCTAAAGCTTCTAATTCGTCTGTTGATGGCTCTGAAATATCGGCCTGCAATAAATCAACAGCTTGTGTGGCATCGATTGGCATACGTACCCAAAATTCAGAAGGATTTTCATCGTTATTCACAGCTACAATAATTGCACTATCGTTTAAAATTCGTCCATAAGCAAATTGACGATTAGTTAAATATAATTGTTCGTAACGGCCTTCTACAAACTCAGGAAACTGCTTGTGAATAGCACCTAATTTGCAGATTAAACTGGTAAGTGGATTATCTGTATAAGCGTTTTTATAATCTGAAAGGTTCAGTGCAGGTCGTAAACTTGCATCGGAATGTTGCTCTTTTTTGCCCTCAATACCAAATTCAGAACCATAGTATATGGATGGGATTCCAGGAAGTCCATAATATAAAATGTGAACTGGTATTAAGTTGGCTTTATTTGTAAGTTTGGTAGCAATACGTTCTACGTCATGATTATCAACGAAGGTATATAAACGTCTGTTTCCGTTGATTGTAAGGGAACGTTGAATGCTATGAGCAATTTCAAAATAGTTATGATCATTATGACCAGAATAGAGTGCTTTATGCAACTCGTAATTTGTAACAGAGTGAAGAGTCTGGTCGTTCGCCCATTGAGAATAATCGCCATGAATGACTTCTCCCATTAACCAAAAGTCCTCTTTGACTGTATTCGCAACATTGCGCATTTCACACATAAAGTCATGGTCCAAAACGTCTGCGGCATCAAGACGAATACCATCAATATCAAATTCCTGTACCCAGAAGCGGATTACATCAAAAATAAAATTTTTGACTTCAGGATTGCGTTGATTCAATTTTACTAATACGTTGTAGCCGCCCCAATTATCATAACTAAATCCATCGTTGTATTCATTGTTATTATAAAAATTCACATTGCAGAACCAGTCTTTATAGCGAGAGTTCTCTCGATTTTGTTTTAAATCTTCAAATGCAAAGAATTTACGTCCTACATGATTAAATACTCCGTCAACAATTACACGAATCCCCTTATTGTGGCAATTTTTTACATACTCCTTGAAATTCTCGTTCTTTCCAAGTCTTCGGTCAACCATTTTATAGTCGGTAGTGTCGTATCCATGTGTTACCGATTCAAAAAGTGGACCAATATAGATCGCATTACATCCAAGTTTTTCTACATGGTTAGTCCATTCGTTTAATTGTGCAAAATGATTTTGCGATGTAGTACCATCGTTTTCAAATGGACATCCACATAGTCCCAATGGATAGATGTGATAAAAAATTGCGTTCTCATACCATTTCATAATAAAATCCCCCATTCTTGTATGATAGATAATTTATAGCAAAGCTTATAGAAAGCTAAGTATCGCATTATTCTGCCGTTGTCTTGTGATTGGAGTACCACCAATTAATAAATGACATGGCAAATATAATAAGATAGCCAAAGACACTGATAAAATCAGGTGTTTGGTTGAAAATAAAAAATCCAAGTATTGCGGCTACTAAAATTTGGAAATAATCATAAATAGATATTTCATTTGCAGGCGCATACGTGTAAGCTTTTGTAATGCAAATTTGTCCTCCAGCAGCACAGATGCCACAACAGATCAGAAAAAGTAGCTGCTGCATACGCATAGGTGCATAGTTTGTCACGACAAAAGGAAAAATGGATAGGCAAGAAAATGTTGAGAAGAAAAAGACGATTTTCATGCTTTCCAGTTTCTTTTGACCGAGATAGCGAACTGCTGTGTATGCAGCACCTGCCATAATTCCTCCCAAAAGCCCGATAGCACCAGGTGCAAAATCAGAAAATGCAAAACTTGGTTTAATAATAAGTAAAGCGCCAAAAAAGGCACCAAGTAAAGTACAAATTTGTCGCAGAGAAATCTTTTCTTTTAGAAAAAAGTAGGAAAAGACTACAGCGGCAAAAGGTGAAACCTTATTTAAAATATTAGCGTCTGATACTACTAAATGGTCAATCGCATAAAAATTGCAAAGAATACCGATTGTACCACAGATAGATCTGACAAAAAGCATTGGTAATAGTGAAGGCGGATAAGAAAAATTATGTTGATTTTTTATCAACATGAAAAACGCCAGAATTGCTGCAAAAAAATTGCGGAAAAATGCTTTTTGCATAGTTGGTAAATCTCCAGATAATCTGGAAAATATAGTCATTGATGCAAAAAATACTCCAGCAAGTAAAATAAATAATATACCTTTGTTTTTTTCTTTCATTATAATGCCTCCTAAAACCGTATACGTTTAGAATACCACAAAGTGACAAGAATCACAAGCATGCAAGTGTGTATTTGACTTGAAGGTATGATATGAAATGAAGCGATGTACTTTAGAAGTAGAGATTTACAGAACAAAAAAGAGGCAGTAGTGCCTCTTAAATGTAGATATGATTTTTTGGGAAATATTATTCATCTAAAACTTTAATAAGTTGATTGAAAAGAGCCAAAACTTTTTTGTTTTTTTCTAAATCATATTTATTGATTTCTACCTGTTCTGCTAGATATTTAATGTGATGTGCTAAGTCATGGTGAGGATCATGCTTTCGGATAATAATATCATTTTCCTCGTTTGTAGATATTTCGACGGGGTCTCCATCCTGAATGCAATTTGCTCTGCGAAAGTCTTTAGGTATTACCACGCGTCCAAGATGGTCAATACGACGAATGACACTTCGATTGTTCATAAAACAATCACTCCTCTCTATTTCTCTTTGGAATTTAGAGCTTTCATATAAACTCTATAATTGTTTTGTAACAATACTCTTTATGTATTTGTACAAATCATTGTGGAAAAGTTACTCTGCTTTTTAGGAAAATCCGCTTTCAGAGTAAAAAAAATAGAGAGATGCCGTAGCAATCTCTCCATTGAAATTAAATTTATTATACAAAAAGAAAAAAGAAAAATCAAGTATAAAATTAGGAACATTGCGGTTTCTTAGAGGGAAGGAGTTGCGAAGAAAACGAAAAATAGGTATACTTAATTTATTATTTTATACAGAGAGAGGGAGTAAAATGCGAAAGATGAAGAGATGGGGTGCAGTATTTTGTGCAGCACTACTTTTGTTTACAGCACAAGATGGAGTGAATGTTTATGCAAACAATACAACGCATCAAACGGTTATAGGAAATCAACAAAACGTAGTGAATGAAGTAGAACTGCAAGGAGATTCTACGGATGGTGTTACTCCGTTTGTAGAACAGAAAAATATAACGATGTATCAGGGAACTATTTTTAATATTCGTTGGTTGAATAAGAGTGATGCTGCAAGTGTTACCTATGATGTTGAAGATGAGGAAATGCTTACAGTTTCAGAAAAAGGACAAATTTTTTCGAATACAAAAGAAGGGACTACGAAAATTAAGGCGGTTCTTATGCAAGGTGGAGAGACCTATAAAGAAGAAATCGTTGTTACAGTGGAAGGTATTTCTCATTCAGGGTTATCTGTTGACGAAACAAAAGTGAATATGGATAAAGGAGATATTTATCAGCTTGCACCGCAAGTTATCACAGATGAACAGGATGCAAATACGAGATGCGAGGATAGAATCTATTATTCTGTCAGTGGAGCTGCAATTGTCTCTGTAACTCAAAATGGAGTAATACAGGCGCTTGATTATGGGCAGACAGTGGTAGTGATAAGTTTGGCAAATGGAGTTCAGTTGACTTGTGATGTTATAGTAGAAGATGGAAAAGTTACAATCAAATCCTTATCTACAAAATATTTGACGAATAATCAAATCGTATTAGCAAAAGGACAAACAAGAAATGTTGTGATTACAATAAAGCCATCAAAGGCCAGTAATAAGACCTTAAAATGGAGTAGCATAAATAAAAAAATTGCGACGGTTACACAACAGGGAAAGGTTACTGGAAAGCATGTGGGAACAACATATATAAAGGTGCGTACCACAGATGGGTCAAACATTGAGAAAAAAATTAAGGTTATAGTAAAAAAGAAAAAAAGTGGCACATATTATAAAGAAGCGGGAATGAAAATTGTGAATTCCAAACATCAGAAATATTCTTATAAAGAAATGGTGTCCGATATAAAGGCGTTAGAAAAGAAATATGGAGATATTATAAAAAGTGAGTCATTAGGAAAAAGCTGGGATAATCGTACCATATATCAGATTACATTGGGAAATCCCAATGCTAAAAAAACGGTATTTGTGCAGGCGGCGATTCATGCTAGAGAATATATGGTGTCACAGTTAGTGATGAAACAGATTGAATTTTATTGTGCAAATTATTATACAGGTACATATAAAGGAAAATGTTTTAGTCAACTGTTCGATAAAGTATGTTTTAAAATTGTGCCTATGTCAAATCCAGATGGAGTAACCATTAGTCAGTATGGACCACAAGGCATTAGAAATTCAGCATTGCGAAATAACATAAAAGCAATGTGCAAGAGATATGCAAGGGGAAGACATTCCTATTACACAATATGGAAAGCCAATGCCAGAGGAGTGGATCTAAATCGTAATTTTAATCCATATTGGAGATTATTGGCTTCTTCACAAAAAGCACCGAGTGCGTTTGGGTATAAAGGGGCAGGACCTGTATCAGAAAAAGAATCAAAGATATTGGTGAGTGTTGTAAATAAGAAAAAACCAACGGCAGTGATTAGTTATCATGCCATGGGAAGAATTTTATATTGGAATTTTGGACAGACAGGTAATGCGAGAAAGAGAGAAATTTCATTATTGAATGTAATAAGATCGCAAACTGGATATATGCCTGTGGGAGGGGCATATAATAAGACCCATGCTACGGGATTTGGAGATTGGGTTGCTGCCAGCAAAAAGCTTCCTACGGTTACGATTGAAATAGGTTCGGTTCCTTGTCCATTGCCAAACTCACAATTTTCAAGAGTGTGGAAAGAAAATCGTCTTGTTTTGGCTGCTACTGCAAAGCTATATTACTAGGTATTATTTTTAGTTGTACAACACATATGTATGCTTTTGATAAAGGAAATACTAACAGATATTCATAGAAAGAATAGGTGAAAAAGATGATACAGGATATTTTACCACTTCAATTTAATAATCATTATGAAGAAAAGGAGATTCGGGAGGAAGATTATGTACTTGCATATGATGGGGCACGAGTTTTAGTTAAGAATAATCAGGAAAATCTTGAATTTCTTACATATGGTGAATGTACAAGAAAAGAAAAAGAAGATTACATCTATTTATTCTCAATAGATACAAAACAATTTTTTCTCTATGATACATGTAAGGGTGCGATCGTAGAAAATGAAATTGCGGATATGGGAGAGTGGGTTACGATGCAGCAGATACGGACCTGCTATCCCAAGGAGGCAGTGTTTGCAGTAGTGACTGCGTATCATCTCTATGTATGGTATCAAAATAACCGCTATTGTGGAAAGTGTGGAGAAAAAACAACACATGATAAAAAAGAACGTATGTTATTTTGTAATTGTTGTCATAATATGATTTATCCTAAAATTGCACCAGCAGTTATTGTGGCAGTAAAAAATAGAAATAAATTATTACTTACCAAATATGCAAATCGTACTTACAAACGTTACGCTTTGATTGCAGGATTTACAGAGATAGGAGAGACGGTAGAAGAAACTGTAAAAAGAGAAGTAATGGAAGAAGTTGGCTTGCAGGTAAAAAATATACAATATTATAAATCGCAGCCTTGGGGATTTGATAGTAATCTACTTCTAGGTTTTTTCTGTGATGTAGCTGAAGAACAAGAGATTACGTTGGATCAGGAGGAATTAGCGTGTGCAGAGTGGGTGGACAGAGAAGATATACCAGAGTATAAAGAAGGGTTAAGCCTTACCCATGAAATGATGTTGGTATTTAAAAATGGGCTAGAAGGGTAGAATTTGAATAGGTGAATGTTTTGAATAATTTTCGAAAGGGGAGAGCAAAGTGAGACTCAAAAAAAGTGTTTATAGTTTATTACTTGTCATTTGTATTTTTTTGACTTCCTGTGTATCTGGTATACCATCGGATGGTGTGAATCATTCAGATTATTATGGAAAACAGGAAAATCAATCGAAACAAAGTGTAATAACAAAGAATAGTATTCCAGAGTATGAGGGTTCTCCCTATGTTGAACTAGAAAATAATAAACCTGATTTTAAGGAAAAAGAAATTACTACGGATGTCTTTGAACAATATAGCCAACTTGATTCATTGGGCAGGTGTGGTGTGGCATATGCAAATATTTGTAAAGAACTTATGCCTACAGAGAAACGCGGCAAAATTGGTATGATAAAGCCATCTGGATGGCATACTGTGAAATATGATTTTGTAGATGGTAAGTATCTGTATAATCGTTGTCACCTGATTGGATTTCAATTAGCAGGAGAAAATGCGAATGAAAAAAACTTGATTACAGGTACTCGGTATATGAATGTAGAAGGAATGCTTCCGTTTGAAGATGAGGTTGCCGATTATGTAAAAAAGACGAATCATCATGTGTTATATCGGGTAACACCAATATATACAGAAAAGAATCTGGTAGCAGATGGTGTGGAGATGGAGGCATACTCAGTTGAGGACAAGGGAAAAGGAGTATGCTTTCATGTATTTGTGTATAATTGTCAACCAGGCGTGAGTATCAATTATGCGACAGGGGAAAGTACATTAGAAAAGAATACTTCTGACAAAAAAGAACAAACTACAGAAGAAAATAAACAGAAAACAAAGAATGAAAATACAACACAGGAAACTAGCACTACGTTCATATTAAATAAAAATACAAAAAAGTTTCATAAAGATGGATGCAGTGGCGTTAAGGATATAAAAGAAAGAAATAAGACCACATATATAGGAACAAGGGAAGAAGTCATTTCAATGGGTTATGAACCATGTCAGAGATGCAAACCTTAGAACTGTGACTATGTATACTGGAAAAGGCTGACGATTGTAAGGATTGCTTTACAAAAAACATGTACAATGCTATAATTAGAAAACATGTGTAACGAAAGAATGAGGAGGAAAAACATGACGAGTAAGCAAAGAGCATATTTAAAATCCCTTGCCATGAAGCTTGAACCGATTTATCACATTGGAAAAGCAAGCTTGACAACGGAGATTGTAGATGGAATTAGAGAAGCATTAGATGCGAGAGAATTGATTAAAATTGGTGTATTAAAGAACTGTGCAGATGATCCAAGAGAGATAGCACAAGTTGTATCTGAGCGTACAAGATCACAGGTTGTACAAGTGATTGGAAAGAAAATTGTATTATATAAACCATCAAATGATCCAAAGAAAAAGAATAAGATTGAACTACCTGTAGCAAAAAAATAAGTAGGAAAATAAGGTGGAGCGAATATGAAAAAAAGAATTGGAATCATGGGTGGTACGTTTAATCCGATTCATTTTGGCCATCTATTGTTGGCAGAACGTGCCTATGAAGAATATAATTTACAAGAGGTACTTTTTATGCCTTCCAAAAAGCCTTCGTATAAGAATTTAAAAGAACTGGCTTCAGAAAATGACAGAAAAAGGATGGTAGAATTAGCGATTGAACAAAAATCCTATTTTTCTGTGTCGACCTTGGAATACGAGAGAACGGGAAACACGTACACCTATGAAACAATGAAAATTTTACACAATAAATACCCGCAATATCAATACTACTTTCTGATAGGAGCGGATTCGCTGTTTCAATTAGAACAGTGGAAGTATGCGGAAGAGTTGTTGAAAAGTACTAGCTTTTTAGTGGCGACCAGAGATGGAGCATCCTATGAAAGCTTAGAAAAACAGATTGATATACTCCATAAAAAATATTGTGCAGATATTCATTTGCTTCATATGCCTACCATTGAAATTTCTTCAACTGAAATAAGAAAACGCAGGGCAGAAAAAAAGTCTATTTCGTATTTGGTTCCTAAAAATGTTGAGACATTTATTTTTCAGCAGGACTTGTACACAGCGGAAAGGACTGAGTGAGATGGAAGAACTGTTAGGGATACAGGAAAAATTACGCAGTGTTCTAAAAAAGAAAAGATTTGAGCATACATTGGGAGTGCGTTATACAGCAGGAGCTTTGGCAATGTGCCATGGCGTGGATTTAAAAAAGGCACAATTGGCAGGATTACTACACGATTGTGCAAAACATTATACAGATGAACAATTGTTGCAGACAGCAAAAAAGAATAATATTGAGGTTAGTTCGGCAGAAAGACGCTCGCCACAATTATTGCATGCCAAGATAGGTGCTCTTTTGGCGAAACAAGAGTATGGAGTAGAGGATGAGGAAATATTAAATGCAATCCGTTTTCATACGACTGGAAAACCAGATATGACTGACCTTGAAAAGATTATCTTTATTGCAGATTACATTGAACCAAATAGAAAAATGTTAGAACAACTTCCCAAGTGTAGAAAATTAGCATATGAAAATTTAGATAGTGCTATGTATGAGATACTAAAAAGTACATTATCCTATTTAGAATCGAAAGGGGCAGATGCCGATATTGATTCTACTACATATGCTGCATATAAATTCTATGAAAAAATGATGTAGAAAATTAGTTAAGATTGATAATAAGAAAAAAGGAGGATATACAATGTCACAGGGATTGGAAAAGGCAAAAGAGATGGCAAAAATTGCTTATCATGCATTAGATGAAAAAAAAGGTGAAGATATACGAGCAATACAGATTACGGAAATTGCAAGCTTTGCAGATTATTTTATAATTGCAGATGGATCAAATCCATCTCAGATAACAGCATTGGTAGACAATGTAGAGGAGAAGATGAGCGAAGCAGGTTTTGAGCCAAAAAGAATTGAGGGTGTACGCAATAGCAACTGGGTTCTGATGGATTATGGCGACATTATTGTGCATGTGTTCTCAAAAGAAGATCGTTTGTTTTATGATTTAGAGAGAATTTGGAAAGATGGAACGGAATTACAAGTGGAAGATTTTGAATAATAATTTACAAGATTGCCTTAAAAATGTCACGAGCAATGGATAAAATACTAAGTGAAAATTAGGAGGATATAGAATGAATCGCTTAGGAAAGCTACTTATGTCCATGCTTAAAGTGGGATGTATCGGTTTTGGTGGAGGAAATGCACTGATACCTGTTATAGAAAAGGAAATAGTAAAAGAACAAAAACTTGTATCGCAAGAAGAATATAATAAATTTGTTGTTGTATCCAATATTACACCTGGTGCATTGCCAGTGGAAATGGCGGTTGCGCTTGGAAAGGCAATTGCTGGAATACCAGGGATGTTATTAGCACCTATTTGTATCGCATTACCAGGTGGCTTGGCTACATTGCTTCTAATTATTGCGTTTGCAAAATTTAGTCATACTGCTATTTTGCAAACGCAATATATTTCTGTTGGTATTGCAGCATATATTTTGTACATGCTTTTTTTGTATAATAAAAAGGTAATTGATAGTTTTGAATTGGTAGAAATGAAGTTAAAAAGAATTGCCGTCATTTTGTGTGTATGTGTTTTGACTTTTGGAAAGGAATTATATCATATATTGGGAGTGAAGGCACAGCCAATTTTTGATATTAGTACCATTCATGTATTATTATTAGCTTTTTTTGTAATATTTTCTACGGGAAAAGGGATGACAAAGCGGCGATTTTGTATTGATTTAATTGTATCGTTGTGTTATGTGCTATGTGTTGGAAAGACGCAGATTATTACGAATGTATATTTTTTGCGTGTTTTATACCTTATAATGTTTTTAATAGCAGCTAATGGAATTTATGAAAGTTTTTCTGGACAAGTAACAAAAGTGAAAAGAGACTTTAGGCATGTTTTAAAAGAGGAATTTGTTTTTCTTGCACTAATAGTTATATGTGCGATTCCAGCTTTACTTATGTGTCATGGGGCTTATTCTTATATGCTAAAAGGCTATGCCTCTTCTGTGATATCATTTGGAGGCGGGGAAGCGTACCTAACAGTTGCGGATTCTATGTTTACAGGGCAGCAGATTACGGAGACACAATTATATTCACAACTGTTGCCAGTCGTGAATGCATTACCAGGTTCTATACTGACAAAAATGCTGGCAGGTGTTGGATTTTATTATGGTATAAATTCAACACAAAGTATCGCAGCAGGTATTGCAGTTGCAATAGCGGGCTTTATTGTTGCAATTAGTGCTTCTGGTGCAGTATTGTGTGCAGTTATGTATATCTATGAGATATTTGAACAATTGACCATATTTGAATTGCTTGGAAAGTGTATTAAGCCGATTATTGGTGGATTATTGATTAGTACAGGACTTGCTCTATTTTATCAAGAGCAGGTAATTATGAAGAACTGTGGAGTTGGTCTATTGGGAACAATTATATTTTTCCTTGTTTTGTTTTTTATAATAACACTATTGCGGAAAAGCAAAAAGATTCCAGATGTGGTAATAATTCTAGTATGTGGTATTGCTTCGGTAATTTTATGCAATAGTATATCGGAGTTATTTTAGATTTGTATATTTATAGAAAATGATTTTGTCAGATATATAGTAGTGAGAATCAGTTCTCGTAGCTATAGAAATGATATTTAGAATGAAAAAAGGGAAATCTCGTTTTGAATGAGATTTCCCTTTTGGTTTTATATGTATCGACGATAAAGTCCAACTACTTTTCCAAGTATTGTCAAATCAGAAACAATGATAGGATCCATCCTGTCATTCTCAGGTTGTAAACGAAAATGTCCATTTTCTTTGTAATATGTTTTTACAGTTGCTGAGTCATCAATAAGTGCTACAATAATATCACCATTTTCAGCGACTGGCTGCTTTTTAATAAGAATTTGATCGCCATCAAATATACCGACATTGATCATACTATCGCCTTTTACTCGTAGCATAAATGTTTCACCAGATGGAACATCTTCTGAAAGCAATGGAAAATAACTTTCAATATTTTCTGTTGCTAAAATAGGTTGACCCGCTGCAACGGTACCTACAATTGGAACATTTACGATTTCTCGACGTGATAGATTAAAACTATCATCTACGATTTCAATTGCTCTTGGTTTGGTAGGATCTCGTCGAATGTATCCATTTTTTTCTAATGTTTCTAAATGGGAATGGACAGAAGAAGTTGACTTTAAGTGAACTGCTTCACAAATTTCTCTTACGGCAGGCGGATAGCCCTTGTTTAAGATTTGTGCTTTAATATAGTCTAAAATTTCCTGCTGCTTTGGTGTGATTTTTCCATAACTCATATATACGCCTCCTAATATTACAAATAGCATAAGTAAAATAAAAAACAGTGTACCGCTATTTGAAATATATTTTTCATTTTATGTAAATATAAATTAGTATAGCAGAAAAAAACAAAAAAGTCAAACAAATGTTCGCAAACGAGTGTTTGCTTGACTTTTGCTTATTTGAAAGAATTCTTTTGATTTATTTATTGACAATTCGAACAAATGTTCTTATAATAATAAAAGAACATTTGTTCGAATTAGGAGGTAGGCAAAATGAAAAGAATAAAAATAAATAAAAAAGGCAGAAAAGTATTGTTTGGTGTAAACGTTATCATTTTTATGTTTTTAATGGTTATGATCAGGCTATTTAATATGAATATAAAAACATTAGCTGTTTCTGAAAATCCAAGAGAAAAGATGGTAAAATCAATTCGGGTTGAAAAGGATTGTACTCTTTGGGATTATGCAGTTTCTTATTATACGGATGATTATGGCAGTGTAGAGTGTTATATAAATGAAATCAAATGTACAAATGGCTTGCAGGAGGATACAATTCACGAAAATGCATATTTATTAATCCCTTATTATGATAATTATAAAAAATAGTTTCAAATCTCGCTTTTTGTGTAAATTGGTGCATAATAGTCGAAATGTTGACATCAAATTAACATTTTTATATAATAGAATCGATGTATAAAAAGTACATAAGAGGTGAGTATATGAAAAAAAAGAACGCGAGAGTGTTGGTTGCATGTCTATTGATAGTGCTTCTTTTCTTCAGACCAGAAGGAGTAGTATATGCGGCGAATACACTTGCTTTAGTTTATGATGGAAAAAGTGTGAATTATAATAAAGCACAGGTTGGATTTACTATAAATGGAAAGGCAATTGACGTAAAGAATACACCTGGAATTATCATTGATGATACTTCAATGGGATATTATGTTGATGTTATTAAAAATGGATTGAATGCAACTTGTACCTATAACAGTACAGCAAAGCAACTTACAATCAAAAAATTTGACAAGACTGTAGTTTTAAAATTAAATAGCAAAACAGCAACTGTAAATGGAAAAAAGAAAAAAATGGATGTAGCAATGAAGGCTGTCCAATATAAAAAAGCGAAGGTAACTCGAATTATGGTTCCTGTTCGTTTTGTCGCTGAAAATTTAGGCTATACATATACATGGGATAGTAAAAATAAAAAGGGACATATCAAATACAGTTGGTTGGAATTATATAAAAACGGGGCATGGGTTAAATATACAGGTACTAAAGTAAAAGCATCTTATAACGGCAAAGCGATTTCTCTTAGTAATATGCCTGGTATAATTGAAAATGCAACGGTTTTGGTGAACGGAAAAAAAGTATTTGCTGCTGGGCTAGGCGCAACTTGCGACTATAATAGTTCCAAAAAGACGATTACAGTAAAAAAAGGAGAACGTACTATTGTATACACAATTGGAAAAACAAAAGCGGTTGTGAATGGAAATAGTAAAGATATTGAAACAGCTCCAATGCGGATAAAGAATAGAGCAACAGGAAGATACTATTTGATGATTCCGGCAAGATTTACTGCGACCGAATTAGGTTATGTATATAATTGGAACAGTGGGGCAAAAACATCAGAGATTAAGGATGCTAATACTGGAGGAACACAGCCAGTGGTATCAAATGCTTCCATTTCCTTTCAATTACCAGAAGGGGTACAGGCTACAGATGTTAAAGATGCAGATTACTATTATAAAAAACAGTTTTGTGTAACCATACCAGGAGATCATGTGGATTTCTATAAAAAGAATCCTGTCTTTATCGGTAATAAAATTGTTACAAGTAGTAAAGTGAGTTTGACAAGTAATGGAAAAACAAAGATTTTGTTTACTACAAGTAAATTGCAGGGATATAAAATTCATACTAAGGATAACTATATTTGGATTGATGTTGGAAATCCAAAAAATATTTATAAAAATATCGTCGTATTAGATTGTGGACATGGTGGTTCTGATCCGGGTGCGCAAAGTGGAGGGTACAATGAAAAGGATATTACCTATTCCATTTTATACACATATGCGAAGTCATATTTTAATAGTGCTGAATCAGATGTAAAGGCGTATTGGTCTCGATACAATGACACTTTTGTTACATTGAGTGATAGGGCAGCATATGCAAATTCGATAGGAGCAGATTTATTTATCAGTTTACATATGAATTCTGCTACGAATACGGCTGCAAAAGGAACAGAGGTTTATTATAGTACTAATAATAATACGAAACAAAAAAATGGATTGACCAGTCAGAAGATGGCATCCTTATTTGAGAGTAACTTGGTATCTGCGATGGGAACTGTCAACAGAGGGGTGAAAACAGCCAATTATACTGTGATTTATAAAAATACAGTTCCAGCGGTACTGATAGAATTGGGATTTATTTCGAATAGTTCGGATAGGGCTAATTTGGTGGATACGACATTTCAGAAAAAAGCAGCTAAAAATATTTATCAAACAACAAGACAGATATTTCAGCAATATCCAACGGGAAGATGATAAGGGTACAATTTTCCTCCACTTTTACAAGTGGAGGATTTTGTGCGTATAGATTTTGTTAGAACTTTTAGATATAGGGTGTTAGGCTTTGCATAAAATAGTATGTAATATTTATGGAAATAAAATTTAAGAAAGCTTCCTGTATAATTTAAATAGGTCAAGATATTGACGAAAAAAATACCTC